>Ga0256406_1000140_pt1 | contig 136390 bp, 131 predicted proteins | sample RumenRJG_03DNA_FD_185986 | JGI IMG/M metagenome (GOLD analysis project Ga0256406, IMG submission 185986) | Bovine rumen microbial communities from Lethbridge, Alberta, Canada - RJG_03 | ecosystem: Host-associated > Mammals > Digestive system > Stomach > Rumen | place: Canada: Alberta... | reverse complement strand
AAAAAGTGTAACAAAAAAACCGGCCATTTGCAATCTTTTTCGCTTACAAACGCCGGCTTTTGGCCATTTTCTTTATCTCACGATTGACGAATTACTCATTGAGGGTACTTTTCTTTGGAAGTTCACATGTCTGCATAAGTGTCATTTCTGAAAATGGTGAGAAATTATCGGTCTGTTATTCTGAAGGCTTCATTTCCGCAGCTGTATGATTATATTATATATACTTATAATATAATTTCAATACTAAATATAAAATAAATCGCCTTTCCCCACCGGATGGCAGAAAATCCGCAGTTTTATACATTTGCGCCCCACAGAAGCCCCTGTAAAACCCCATCCATGGCACACTTCTTGTTTATTTATGGCAGACATGGTAAAATAACAGGGAATTTACCGCAAGGGCATATGTGAATTCAGGGGGTGCAGCGCCTGGGCGGTATGTGTGTGGCAGGAATCTGATACAGACGAAGGTATTTTATCATGGCAAGAAGAAAAAGAAGGAAGAGATCGCCACTTCCGGTCATACTTCTGCTGGCGGCAGCAGTTCTCATCGCCTTTGCCGTCATCAGGGTGTATCCTATGCTGTCTGAATCGGCGGCAGATGCAGACCTGAGCGCGTATTTCGGCGTCACAGAAGGGCAGGCGGCGATCGTCGTCAATGATGAGATCATTGACAGCAAGGGTATTGTTCAGGACGGCACCATATATCTCGACTATGAGACAGTGAGGGAATATCTGAACGATCATTTTCTCTGGGATGATGCATCCGGACAGATGCTTCTCACGCTCTCGTCAGGGACGGAGAAGTGGAAAGACGGAGACGGAACGCTTCTCCTGAAAGACGAAAAGCCGTACATTTCAGCTGACTGCGTGAAGGAAAATTCCGATATCGATATGGAGATTTTCCAGAATCCGGATCGAATTGTCGCCAGGACCAAATGGGACAACATTCCCACAGAGGTGCTCACGGAGGACTCCGTCGTGCGTCTCACAGGCGGGAAAAAGGGCGAGATACTTACACAGGTCAAAAAAGGGGACACCGTCGTACTCACGCAGAATGCAGACACATGGTGCTGTGTGGCGACGAGCGACGGCTTTATCGGATATGTCAGGAAAGATATCCTGGAATCCGGCAGCGAACTTACTCACACATCAGATCCCCGTTTCTCCTTCTCGAAAATCAGTAAAGACGGTCCGATCAGCATGGGCTGGCAGTACACGGAACAGGACAGCGGCCTGTCTGCTTTTGGTGAGCTGACATCCAACACCGGCATCAATGTCATTTCGCCCACATGGTTTACCGTGAATGACAACAAGGGGACGGTATCGTCACTCGCTGCAAAGGACTACGTGGATCAGGCACATAAAAGCGGGATCATGGTCTGGGGCTGTTATCAGGATGTATATGACAATGACGGCATTTCTGCCGCTTCTTATATGCAGACGGAGAAAATCAGGCAGCATATCATCGATCAGCTGATCCAGGCGGCGACAGATACAGGCATGGACGGCATCAACCTGGATATCGAGACGATCACGGAAGAAGCCGCACCGTATTATCTGCAGTTCATACGCGAACTCTGCGAAGCGGCACACAAGCAGAATCTGATCGTTTCCGTCGACAATTACACGTCTACCTATACACAGTATCTGAACCGCAGGGAGCAGGCAGAGACGGCGGATTACCTGGTCATCATGGGCTATGACGAGCACACGACATCGTCAGGTGAAGCGGGTTCTGTCGCGTCCATTTCCTTTGTTGAGAAGGGAATCACCGATCTGCTCGATGAGGGTGTTGACCCGTCACAGGTCATCAACGGCATTCCTTTTTATTCCAGGGGATGGACACAGAACGCCGGTGAGGACAGCCCGACCTGCGAGGTTCTCGCCATGGGCGATCAGAAAGCCTGGGCAGACAGCCACGGCATCACGCTGGCATGGGATGCAAACCTCTGTCAGTATACGGGAAAAACCACGGTCAATGATACGACCTACAGTATATGGGAAGAAGATGCCAAATCCATTGAATCCAAGATGCAGCTGGTGGGAAAGTATCAGCTCGCGGGTGTCGCGGAATGGCGCCTCGGCCTGGAGACAGCGGATGTGTGGAATGTCATCAACCAATATCTTGGCAATTAATTGAAATTTTTTTCCAGCCGTCATCCGAAATGACTCCCGGGGGAGTATAATACATTCCAGATGGCGGCTGTTTATGTGTGAAAGGTATCGCCCCTGGCCGCGGAAGATGGTATGATGTTATGGACGCGGCCGTATCAGGACACTGACGGCCGGAAAAGAACAGGCCGGGAAGGGAGAGTGCAGACATGGCAACAGGTGATGAAATTTTCCGTACCGCCAAATTCGGCGGTTATGATAAGGATGATGTGGAGCAGGGTATCCAGCGTATTCAGGATGCCGCTGCCATGGAGAAGAATGATCTGAAGGGCAAACTGGAGCAGGCCAACAGACAGCTTGAGGATAAGGATGCGGAGATCACTTCGCTGAATGCAAAAATTCATGAGCTTCAGGATTCTCTGATCGCCAAGGACAAGGAACTGCAGGATGTCGAGAAGAATGTGAGGGAAAAGTATCAGTCCTATGTGGACAACTATGATACGATCGGAAGCCTGATCTATGAGGCAAAGCTTCGTGCAAAGCAGATCGACCGCGATACCGAAGCACAGAAGCAGCGTATTCTTGCTGAGGCACAGACAGAGGCACAGCAGATCCGTGACAACGCTGCGGCTGAGGGCGAGAAAATGCTCGAGGACGTGGAGAAACAGATCGATGAGAAAAACCGCAACGGCAAGATGCAGTACGAGGCGGTACAGGAAGAACTGGCTCACGTGGTCGAGATCTTCAATCAGGTTCAGAAGCAGTTCATGAACTCCTACCGTGAGATTCAGAACATCATCAGTGATGTGAACGGCCCTCAGGATATTTCCGAATAAAGAACTGTTCCTGAGAATGAAGTGAGAATCTGGTGAAGAGAGGCGTTTGCATCAGTATGTCGCATGCAAAAATCGTAAAGATGACAGAAGATCATCTGGATATGGATGCCCTGCGCGAGGCGGGGGAAATTCTGAAGAACGGCGGCCTCGTCGCTTTTCCGACGGAGACGGTTTACGGACTCGGGGGCAATGCCCTGGATCCTGAGGCCTCAAAAAAAATATACGCGGCCAAGGGCCGTCCCTCCGACAATCCGCTGATCGTTCATATCGCAGAATTTGAGGATCTGTTTCCACTGGTGACGGAGGTGCCGGATGCGGCGCTGAAGCTGGCAGCGGCTTACTGGCCCGGCCCGCTGACGATGATTTTTCATAAGAGCAGTATCGTGCCCTATGAGACGACGGGAGGACTGGATACTGTCGCTGTCCGCTTTCCGGACAATGAGATCGCGAGAGAGATGATCCGGCAGGGCGGCGGCTATGTGGCTGCGCCCAGTGCGAATACATCGGGCCGTCCGAGCCCGACGCTCGCGAGCCATGTGGATGAAGATCTCGGCGACCGCATCGATATGATTCTCGACGGCGGTCAGGTCAATATCGGACTTGAATCAACGATCGTCGATTTTACCGAGGATGTCCCGGTGATCCTGAGACCGGGTTTCCTCAATGAGCAGATGCTGAGGGATGTCCTCGGAGAAGTCCGCGTGGACCCCGGCATCATGAGCGAGAATGTCCATGTCCGCCCGAAGGCGCCCGGGATGCGCTATAAGCATTACGCGCCGAAGGCCGATCTGGCCATCGTCGAGGGCGACCAGGAGCGGGTATTCTCGAAGATCCGTGAGCTGACCGCCATGCGTCTGAGCGAGGGAAAGAAGGTCGGCATCATCTGCACGGAAGAGAGCCGCGGCGAATACACGGAAGGCGACGTGCGCTGCATCGGCAGCAGAGCGGATGACCGGACGATCGCCCATCACCTGTACGAGATCCTGCGGGACTTCGATGAGGACGGTGTCGATTATATCTATACGGAGTCTTTCGAGACGCCGCGCATGGGCATGGCCATCATGAACCGTCTGATCAAGGCGGCGGGCCATGAAGTGATCGGGGCGTAGAAAAAACAGTTTTTTTCATCATGTAATGTATTGCAAGGAGGAACCCAAATGATAGCGCTTGGCTGTGACCACGGCGGGTACGCCCTGATGCAGGAGATTAAGCAGCATCTGGACGAGCAGAAGATCGAATACAGAGATTTTGGAACGTATAACGGGGACGAATCCGTGGATTATCCGGATTTTGCCCACAAGGTCGTGAAGGCGATCCTGAGCGGCGAATGTGAAAAGGGCATACTGATCTGCGGCACAGGCATCGGCATCAGCATGGCGGCAAACCGCTTCAGGGGAATCCGCGCGGCACTCTGCACGGACTGCTATATGGCACAGAAAACCAGAGAGCACAACGATGCCAATATTCTCGCCATGGGCGGCCGGGTGGTCGGCGGCGGACTCGCATGTCAGATCACGGATACGTTCCTCAGCACGCCGTTCTCAGAGGGTGAGAGGCACAAGAGAAGAATCGCAAAGATCGAGGATACAGATATTTAACAGTGCAGAACATTTATTGCCATCTAACAAGGGGGATTTGAACTATGGGAAAAGTTATTATCATGGATCATCCGCTGATCCAGCACAAGATCGGTATCATCAGAGAGACATCCACAGGTACGCGTGATTTTCGTGAGATGATCTCCGAGATTGCCATGCTTGAGACGTATGAAGCTACGCGCGATCTGGAGCTGGAGGATGTCGAGATCGAGACACCTATCACGAAGACCACGGTCAAGAGACTGGCGGGCAAGAAACTCGCCATTATCCCGATTCTCCGCGCAGGTCTCGGCATGGTTCCCGGTATGCAGGCGCTGATCCCGTCCGCTAAGGTCGGCCACATCGGTATGTACCGTGATCCGGATACACTGGAGCCGGTGGAGTACTACTGCAAGCTGCCTGCCGATATCGAGGAGAGAGAGGTATTTGTCGTGGATCCGATGCTTGCTACCGGAGGCTCCGCAGTGGATGCCATCAACCAGCTCAAGAAGCACGGATGTTCGCACATCCATTTCCTCTGCATCATTGCAGCTCCGCAGGGCCTGAAGCATCTGCAGGAAGCGCATCCGGACGTTGATATCACGATCGGCGCCATGGATGATCATCTGAACGAGAACGGATATATCGTACCCGGTCTCGGCGATGCGGGAGACCGTATTTTCGGAACCAAATAAAATCATCTGCATCCGCCGCCCTCTTTTTCCGGGCGGCGGATGTGTATCTGCAGGAACAGAGTGACACATCCGGTCACGGGATAAAATCCGCACAGCGCATGTATCCCCACTCAGACGAAGACAGATCTTCGGGAAAGCGTGAATGATATGTCAGACAAACGCACAGATTATATCAGCTGGGACGAATACTTCATGGCAGTGGCGAAACTGGCAGGCCTGCGGTCCAAAGATCCGCACTCTCAGGTGGGCTGCTGCATCGTGAGTCCGGACAACAAGATTCTCTCCATCGGCTACAACGGATTTCCGAGAGGATGTTCCGATGAGGAATTCCCTTGGGCCAGGGAGTCAGAGGACAACGATCCGCTCAAGACCAAATATATGTATGTGACCCACAGCGAGCTGAATGCGATCCTCAATTTCCGCGGCGGAACGCTGGAGGGATCCAGGATGTATGTGTCTCTTTTCCCGTGCAATGAATGTGCGAAAGCCATCATTCAGGCGGGTATTCGAAAGGTGATTTACGCGGAGAATAAGTATGACGGCACACCGGCAGTGATCGCCTCCAAGAAAATGTTTCAGGCGGCCGGTGTCGCTTTTCAGAAGTATCAGCCGACAGAGCGGAGCATCGAGATCGAGGTATGAGAGGCTGCGCAGGCCGGGCTGTTTACATGGAAGCGCGGAAAGCATAAAAATCCCGCACCGATTTCACACCGACCCGGACAATACGGAGAAAATCCATGGAATTTTTACCTGCCTGTCTGGGACGGAAGCTGACGGGGACAAAGCGGATCCGCCGGTGATACCAGGCGCCGAAGACAGTCAGCATGACATTGGGAAGAAAGTAATCCTCCGGCAGAAGCGGGAGATATTCTCTTACAAACTGCGCCCGCATCAGACGAAAAGGCGCATTGGCGTCGGGTATGCTGACACCGAAGATGATCTTCAGGAGCAGACAGAGAGAGCGTTCCGCCAGAATGCGGTCAAATCCATCTCTGCGCCGGGTACGGCTGCCGAAGATGGCGTCATAGTGTTTCCTTCTTCTCCATAATCTGTCAAATTCATCCGGACTCGTCTGACCGTCTGAATCCGTCTGAAAAATATAGTCCGCTCCTTTTTCCAGAGCTGTCCGGTAAGCACAGATCAGTGTCGGCCCGTGGCCGCTGTTGGGTTTCGTGATAAACTGCATCAGCGGACGGCTCAGAACCAGCTGCTGCAGCCGGTTTTCCGTCTGGTCGCGGCTGCCGTCGTTGATGATCAGCAGATGGGCCTGACACCCGGGTTCCCGGTTCACTCTCTCTGCCACCGGGTACCATTCTTCCACGGTTTGATCAATATTGTCCTCTTCGTTGTACGCGGGCATGACAATATACAGATTTTCCAAGAAAACACCTCCAGACGGCCGGCGGTCACAGACTGCCGGCCGCATCATCGTTATTTACATTGGTTTTCTGTGTAATTTATGGCAGTCGCGGAGGGAATGTGATAGGGCCATAAAACGGCAGAAAGAAACTGATCTGTTCATTTTTGACAGGTGGTGGGGAGAACAAATCAGGCGGATGAGACGTGGGGTACCGTGATACCCTCATCCTTGAAAGAATAACGAAAACGATAAATTCAGAAAATTATGATATGTATCAACAAATAGATGAAATAATATGCGATAAATCAATAATTGTCTAAATTGAACGTAATTTCAGTATATAGCAGGCGTATAGATAATACAATAAAAAAGGATCATAAAAAAGGAAAAAACAAATTAGATATTTTGCACAAAAACGGATGGCTTTTTCGTGCTTCTGATCATCTTAAGTCCTGTCATCGGAGGAGTCGGAATCCTCACCGTTTCTGCCCTTCCCCCTGAGATTCCGCGCGACCATCTGCATGGCGTACAGAAGAATGGGAACGGCGATCGTACAGAAGATGGATGCCATCAGCAGACCTTTTGATGCGGGACTTCCGATCAGTGCGAATACCATGGTCATGCCGTACATGGCCAGCAGAAGAATGATGCCGACCAGCGCCATCACGCGGCGCGCTGTCCAGGGGTACTTCTTCCGCCTGCTGTCGCTGTTGCTGATATCGCCGCTGCTGTTAATATTGATGTTGCTGCCGGGATTGTTATTCCCGCTGTCCATATTCTGCGTATTTGTCATGGTTAACCTCTCTTCTCACAACTTGGACACATTTACTATGTATAGTACTGTATAAGTCCGTCGCATGCCAGAGGCGGGCTGCACACTATGCAAAACGTGTAAATTTCAGGATTCAGATTGATGATAATGTGCGAAGTCTGAATCGTCAATCAAAAGGTTTAAAACCGGGCAGAATCGCTGACAGAAGATTCTGAGAAAGGAAGGCTGTAAAATGGGTGACAGGTTCCGTAAATGGATGCAGGGGCGTTATGTAACGGATCAGCTCAATCGTTTTCTGAGTCTCGTGGTCCTTATTCTCCTGATCATAGCTCTTTTTGTACACAATGCGATCCTCAACATAGTCATCGTATTGCTTCTGGTCTGGGAGATTTACAGGACGTTTTCCAGAGATATCGAGAGGAGACGGAAGGAAAATCAGATATACCTGAATATCGTGGGCAATATCACGGGATTTTTCCACGGCGGTATGAGACAGGCAAAAGACCGCAACCATCTGTACTTCCGCTGTCCGAACTGCGGACAGCGGGTGCGCGTACCCAGATACAAGGGCCATATCGAGATCACCTGCCCGAAGTGCCGCACGAAATTCGTGAAGGACACGGGTAAGATGCGTGGATAAATTCCGGAGGGGTGTATGTTCGGTTATCTGACGGTAGACAAAGGAGAACTGAAGGGCAGGGACTTTGACCGGTACAGGGAGTACTACTGCGGCGTGTGCCGTGATATCCGCGACGCCTGCGGCGAGGTGGCAAGGCTGACGCTTACCTATGACATGACATTTCTGGCGATCCTTCTGACATCGCTGTACGAGGGCGCGGATGACGAGACGGAAGTGCGATGCACCCTTCATCCGCTGAGGAAGACGAAGGTGATCAGAAATCCATATACGGCCTATGCCGCAGATATGAATGTGATCCTCGCCTATCACGACCTGGATGACAACTGGATCGATGACGGAAACATCCCGTCATACGCCGCTTCCCGCGCGATGCGCCGGGCGTATCTGAAAACAGCGGCGGCGTATCCGCGCCAGGTGAAGGCTGTTAGGCATTATCTCAGGGAACTGCACGCGACGGAGGCGGAAGGATGTACCGATCCGGAAAAGGCGGCAGGTGAGACAGGTGTGCTGATGAGCGAAATTTTCTGCTGCAGGGATGATGAATGGTCGAATCTGCTGAGAGAGACGGGTTTTTATCTGGGAAAGTTCATCTACCTGATGGATGCCTGGGACGATTTGGAAAAAGACAGAAAAAATAATGCCTACAATCCGTTTATTTTTTCCGGGAATGCGGCCGCCGGACCGGATGGCAGAGCATCACGTCCGGGGGACAGCACTGTCGGACCGGATGGCAGAGCATCACGTCCGGGGGACAGCACTGTCGGACCGGATGGCAGAGCATCACATCCGGGGGACAGCACTGCGGATACGGATAAACGCGCGGTGCGGCTGATGACGATGCAGGCCTCCGGTGCTGCCCGTGCTTTCGAGGAGCTCCCGCTCCTCCGGGATGTGGACATCCTCCGGAATATATTGTATTCTGGTATCTGGATTCGCTATCGCTCGAAGAGACCTGATAGCGATAAAAAAGCTGACAGCGGGCTTTGTCCGCATCACGAAATGCATACGAATTGAACAGGTAGATCAATGAGAGACCCTTATGAGGTACTCGGCATCTCCAGGGATGCCACAGATGAAGAAGTCAAGAAGGCATACCGGAAACTGAGCCGTAAGTATCATCCGGATGCCAATATCAATAATCCGCACAAGGATGAGGCGGAGGAGAAGTTCAAGGAAGTTCAGACTGCTTACCGGCAGATCATGGATGAGCGCACCGGACGAAAGAGAACAACGGATTACGGAGGCTATGGAAGTCAGGGCGCACAGAATGAGTATCAGGAGAATCCGGAGTTCCAGGCAGCGGCCAACTACATCAATGCCGGACATTTCCGTGAAGCTCTCAATGTGCTGAACAATATGAGCGCCAGAACAGCGCTCTGGTATTATCTGCATGCGGCGGCGAACGCCGGCATGGGCAGCACGGAGGAGGCGCTCCGGGATGCCAGGACGGCCTGCGATATGGAGCCGGGCAATCAGGAATATCAGTATCTGTATCAGCAGATCTCCGGAGGATGGTATGACTATATGGGACGCGCCTATGGCTACGGCGGGTCGCCCTGTACGCAGGACGGCGAGGCATCTGCATGCAGCCGCTGGGCAGGCGCCTGCCTGACTCTCCTCTGCTGCACGTCCTGCTTTGGCGCCTATGGCGGCGGCCTTCCACTGATCTGCTGCTGCTGATGCGCGTCGTTAATAAACGGACGGTGAGAAACGCCCGGGAATAAACGGACGGCAGGAAACGCCCGGGAATAAACGGACGGCAAGAAACGCCCGGAAGTATGCGGGAGGAAATTCATGGAGAAGAAACCCTGGGTCGTACAGTATATGTACGAGATCGACAGAAGAAAAAGAAAAGAGATCCTCGATGAGGCAGTTGCTGTCGAAGGGATGACACCGGAGAATGAACTCCGGACCAAAATATACGAGAAACGCTATGACAGCCACAAGGGACAGGATATCGATTATTTCATCGCGGGCTGGATGAACCTCAGCTATCTGAGGGGAACGACGAAAAATTTCTGGTCAAAGAGAAAAATCGCCAGGGCACGCAGGGAAATTATGGACAGCTGGCAGATGGATATGATCGGGGAGTACGGCGATATCGGCCGGGAGATCCTGTATGAGGAACTCTTCAATATGTCCAGACTGTATTTCGACCTCTGCAGGCGTGACAAAGGTTATAATTCAGTCTTTCTGGGCCTTGGCAGGATCAATGAAGACACACTGACCGTCAAGATAGCCAATGAAGTATTTGATGTCGCTTATCAGACGCTGGCGGATACGGAAATGACTGAGGATTTTACTGTATTTACGCGGGCTGCGACGGATGCCTTCTGTTCGGAATTTGACAGTGACCGCGACACGCTGATGAACAAGGTGCGGCATTTTCAGGCGGCAGCTTCCGCTGAGGATCCGCATAAGAAGACCTGAGAGAGACCTGAGAGAGACCTGAGAGAGAAGGAATATGGCTGACAATAATAAAGGAAGACAGCCGGGAGACGGAAACAACAGGCATATGATCCTGCTGATCCTGGTCTGCGTCGTGCTGTGTCTGATCATGGCATCTTCATACGGAAGCATCATCAGCAGTGCCGCAGATGAGGAGATCACCTACGACCGGTTCGTGGAGATGGTGAAGAAAGACGAGATCCGCGAGATTCAGCTTGACGGAGACACGCTCGAGATCACGCCGAATTCTTCCGCGAAGGATGATGACCCGGACTATGTCATGGGGAAGAAATATCACACGCTGCTGGTCGGCGACGAGAACGGCCTGAATGAACTTCTTGAGAACACGGATATCACGTATTCGAAGAAGGATCAGGGCATCGGAAGTGCGATCGCATCGATCCTTGTCTCTGTCGTTCTGCCGCTCGTGATCTTCTTCGTTTTTATCGAGCTGATGATGCGTTCCATGGGAAACAGCGGAGCGCTGGGTGTCGGCAAGTCCAAAGCGAAGACGTATGTGCAGAAAGAGACAGGTGTGACGTTTGCCGATGTCGCAGGCGAGGAAGAGGCGAAGGATTCGCTGAAGGAGGTCGTGGACTTTCTGCACAATCCCGCCAGGTATACGACGATCGGCGCCAAGCTGCCGAAGGGCGTTCTGCTCGTCGGCCCTCCGGGAACCGGAAAAACGCTGCTGGCGAAGGCTGTCGCCGGCGAAGCGCACGTGCCGTTTTTCTCCGTGTCCGGATCGGAATTCGTGGAGATGTTTGTCGGCGTCGGCGCATCGCGTGTGCGCGATCTGTTTGAGGAAGCCAAGAAACAGGCGCCCTGCATTATTTTTATCGATGAGATCGACGCGATCGGCAAGACACGTGATTCGCAGCTCGGCGGCAATGATGAGCGCGAGCAGACGCTGAATCAGATCCTGTCGGAGATGGACGGCTTTGACAGCCAGTCGGGTATCCTGATACTCGCGGCGACAAACCGTCCGGAAATTCTGGATCCCGCACTGCTCCGTCCCGGCAGATTTGACCGCCGCGTCATCGTGGACAGACCTGACCTGCAGGGAAGAATTGATATTCTGCGCGTCCATGCGCGCAATGTGCTGATCGACGACACCGTGGATTTCCACGAGATCGCTCTCTCGACATCGGGCGCCGTCGGTTCCGACCTCGCCAATATGGTCAACGAGGCGGCGATTCTCGCCGTCAAGAACGGGCGCCATGCCGTGTGCCAGCAGGATCTGCGCGATGCGGTGGAGGTTGTGCTCGTGGGACGTGAGAAGAAAGACCGCGTCCTCTCGAAGGAGGAGCGTCTCATCGTCTCCTATCACGAGGTGGGGCATGCGCTGGTCAATGCGCTGCAGAAACACACGGAGCCGGTGCAGAAGATCACGATCGTTCCGAGGACCATGGGCGCACTGGGCTATGTGATGCAGGTCCCCGAGGAAGAAAAATATCTGAACTCCCGCAGGGAGCTTGAAGAGATGGTCGTCGGCTATCTCGGCGGCCGCGCAGCGGAGGAAATCGTCTTCGGCGATGTGACGACCGGTGCGGCAAATGATATTGAAAAGGCGACGGGAATCTGCCGCTCGATGGTGACGCAGTACGGCATGTCAGACAAGTTCGGACTGATGGCGCTGGCAAAGCAGCAGGATAAGTATCTGACCGGAAAGGCATATCTGGACTGCGGTGACGAAACCGCTACAGAGATCGACCACGAAGTCATGCAGATGCTGAATGCCGCCTATGCAAAGGCAAAGGAACTGATCAGCGCAAACCGCGATGTGCTCGACCGAATCGCCGGCTACCTGAATATTCAGGAGACGATCACGGGTAAGGAGTTTATGCAGATCATGAATACCGTGATCTCCGAGCGCGGCAGCAGGAGCGATACCGGCGGTGATGAGCCGGAGAAGCCGGAGGAACCGGCAGAGCAGCAGAGCATGCCGTGGGAAGAGCAGACGGCACCGGAGGCCTGAACCGGAAGAAGGAAAACCTTGGCGGACAATACGGAAAAAAGAACAGAGAAAGATGCGGTGCCGCAGAAGAAGCGCCGTGGTATTGATCCGTCTGTGAATACGGTGGCGGAAGAGCACGGCTTTGATATTGCGGCTGAGCTTGACCGGCTGCCGCAGTCGCCGGGCGTGTACATCATGCACGGCCTGAACGATGAGGTCCTGTATGTGGGAAAGGCCGTTAAGCTCAGAAACAGGGTGCGGCAGTATTTTTCCAACAGCAGAAACAAGCGGCTGAAGATCTACACGATGACGCCGCAGGTGACGAGATTCGAGACGATCCAGACGGATTCCGAGGTCGAGGCGCTCGTGCTCGAGTGCAACCTCATCAAGGAATACCGTCCCAAATACAATACGCAGCTGATGGATGACAAGGCGTATCCGTTTATCTGCATCACGACGCAGGAGGAATACCCGAAGATACGCTATCGCCACCATATGACCAAGGATAAGGCCAGATATTTCGGGCCCTATCCGGACGCGGGCGCGGCGAAGGAGGCTATCGATCTGATCCGCAGCCTCTACAGGATCCGCACGTGCACGAGAAAGCTGCCGGAGGATATCGGCAAAGAGCGGCCGTGCCTGTATTATCAGATTCACCAGTGCGACGCACCCTGCGCCGGTCTTATTTCCCGGGAGGATTACAGGGCGCAGGTGAAGGCGGCGGAGAGATTCCTCGAGGGACACACGGAGGAAGTGCTCCGTGACCTGACAGAGCGGATGAACAGGGCGGCAGAGGAACTGAATTTTGAAAGCGCAGCCTCGTACCGCGATCTGATCGGGACTGTACGCAAGATTTCCGAGAAACAGAAGATGTCCGGAGGCAGCGGCGATGATACGGATGTCATCGCGCTGGCGGCTGACGGCGGAGATGCGATCGCGCAGGTATTTTTCGTGAGAGACGGAAAACTTATCGGACGCGATCATTTTTATCTGAAGGTCGCTGACGGTCAGACGAAGAGCGGCGTCATGGAGAGCTTTATCCAGCAGTATTACGCCGGCACGCCCTTCATACCGCACAGCCTGATGCTGTCAGAGAGCGTGGATGAACCGGAGCTTCTCGAAGAGTGGCTCACACAGAAGAAAAATGTGAAGGGGACGAAGGTCCGCATCCTCGTGCCGCAGAAGGGCATGAAAGAGAAGCTGGTCAGCCTGGCGCAGCGGAATGCCGAACTCATCCTCTCGCAGAACAGGGAAAAGCTTCGGCGCGACGCGGAAAAGACAACCGGGGCGATCGGTGAGATCGGGAACTGGCTGGGCATGAAACCGCCGGAACGCATCGAATCCTATGATATATCGAATACGAGCGGATATCAGTCTGTCGGCTCGATGGTGGTCTATGAGCAGGGACGTCCGAAGAGGTCGGACTACCGCAAATTCCGCATCAAATACGTCGAGGGCCCGAATGATTACGCGAGCATGGAGGAGGTGCTGACGAGGCGCTTCCGGCGCGGCATTCAGGAGGACGCCGGATTTGACCGGCTGCCGGATCTGATCCTGATGGACGGCGGAAAAGGGCAGGTCAATATCGCCCTCAGGGTGCTGGGATCCATGCATCTGCCGATTCCCGTGGCCGGCATGGTAAAAGATGACCATCACAGAACCAGAGGTTTGTATTATAATAACGTTGAAATTCCGATCAGTACGGATTCGGAGGGTTTCCGGCTGATTACGAGAATTCAGGATGAGACGCACCGCTTTGCCATTACGTATCACCGGCTGCTGCGAGGCCAGGAGCAGATACACTCCGTGCTGGATGATATTCCGAACGTGGGAAAGAAGAGAAAAGCGGCGCTGATCAGCCATTACCCGGATCTCAATGCGATCCGGAAGGCAGACGTGGATGAACTGGCCGGGATACCGGAATTTGACCGAAGGTCCGCGCAGAGCGTCTACGATTTCTTTCACACAGCAAGGGGGCAGCAGACGGAAGAATGAGCGGGAAATTTATTTCACTGGAGAAGCTTGAACGTGATATGGACCTGAAGAACCTGACACCGGACATTGACCTCACGGTAAACAAGATCACCGTCCCGGAGATCAACCGGCCGGCTCTTCAGCTGACAGGTTATTTTGAACATTTTGCACACGAGCGTGTTCAGATCATCGGATTTGTGGAGTTTTCCTATCTGCAGCACATGGATGATGATACGAAACGCAGATCCTATGAGGCTTTTATCTCACAGGGCGTGCCGTGCGTTATTTTTACGACTTCGATGGAACCGGGACCGATCATCCTGGAACTCGCGCGGAAATACAATGTGCCGACGTTCTGTACGGAAAAGACGACTTCCGCCTTTACGGCTGAGATCATCCGCTGGATGAACGTTCAGCTGGCACCGACGATTTCCGTGCACGGCGTACTCGTCGATGTATACGGCGAGGGCGTTCTCATCATGGGCGAGAGCGGTATCGGAAAATCCGAGGCGGCGCTGGAGCTGATCAAACGAGGCCACCGTCTGATCACGGATGACGTCGTCGAGATCAGCCGGGTCAGTGACGTATCACTTATCGGCACGTCGCCGGATATCACGCGGCATTTTATCGAGCTCCGGGGTATCGGCATCATCGATGTGAAGACGCTGTTCGGTGTCGAGAGTGTCGAGGATACGCACAAGATCGATCTCGTGATCAAGCTGGAGGAGTGGAATAAGGATAAAGTCTACGACAGACTCGGACTTGAGGAGGAATACACAGAATTCCTCGGCATCAAGGTCGTCTGCCATTCGCTGCCGATCCGTCCCGGCCGTAACCTTGCCGTGATCGTAGAGACGGCGGCTGTCAACCATCGTCAGAAGAAGATGGGATACAATGCCGCGCAGGAGCTCTACAAGAGAGTGCAGGAGAATCTGGCGAAGAGAAGACAGGACCGGTAAGCTGTACAGAAGGAGATGAAACTGACATCATGGAAGGACAGAATGCGGAAACAGAGGAACAGACAGAAGGCATGGCGCAGACGCTGGACCGGATAGAAGCGGAAAGCTGTCAGGCGGTGTCGGAGATCTGTGACACAGCGCGTCTGAAAAAAGGGGCGCTCTTTGTTGTGGGATGTTCTTCGAGCGAAGTGCTGGGTGAGAGGATCGGCACGGCGACGAATGTGGATGTCGCAGAGCGGATCTATAAGGGCGTGCAGAAAGCGCTGTCGGAGCGGGGTATCTTTCTCGCGGCACAGTGCTGTGAGCACCTGAACCGTGCACTGGTTGTGGAGCGCGGGGTGATGGAGCACTATGATCTGGAACAGGTCAATGCCATTCCGCAGCCGAATCACGCCGGCGGTGCTTTTGCCACGGTGGTTTACCGGGAGATGGAGGATCCGGTTCTTGTGGAAGATCTCAGAGCGAAGGCGGATGCAGGCATTGATATCGGCGGTACGCTGATCGGCATGCATATTCATCCGGTGGTTGTTCCTGTCCGCATCTCTCTCAGAAAAATAGGTCAGGCACCGATCATCTGTGCGCGCCACCGCGTGAAATATACCGGCGGTATCCGTGCTGTCTATGATCAGAATCTGTTATAAATGTTAAAGGCCCCGGGATTCCCGGGGCCTTCTTTATACTCGTTTTTCTGTTCAGCCTGTGGCAGCCGCTGCAGCTGCATCTCCGGCAGCGGCTGCGTCGCCTCCGGTGTTTCCAGTATCGGTGGCTGCGGGCTGCTGCTGCGTCGCATCTGTCTGTGCGTTTGTCTGATCTGTGGTAGCGGGAGCTGTTGTCGGCGCCGGCGTTGCGGTAGCTGAAGGCGTCGGTGTCGGCGTCGGCTTGTGCTGCGTACAGGTCTCTGTCGGCGCATTGGCAATGGAGAAGACCTCGGTCTTCGGCGTACAGCCGACGCCCGCGAGCAGTCCGGATTCCGAGCAGATGGAAACCTTTTCTACCGTCGACGGCATCTCGAAGGTCTTTGCCTCCAGATTCTCATCGATCCTGTTCATCACACTGGTCCACAGTGTGGCGATGTAGGATTTCTCGTCATCTGACAGCGTCTGGTTCGAATCATATCCGCACCAGATACCGGCTGTATAGTAAGGCGTAAAACCTACATACTGCAGATCGATATCGCTCTCGGTGGTGCCTGTCTGACCGGCGGCATCGATATCCGAACGCTCAAGGCGGAAGGCGGCTCCGGCGTTGTCATCCGTGGCTGATTCTTCCTGCATGGCGCTTGTCAGAAGATAGCTGGTCGAATCATCGAAGACAGCCGTCGGCATTGCCTTATTCTCAAGGACGGTATTCCCCGCCGAATCCAGAACTTTGGTATAGAATACCGGGCGGTTGTAGGTTCCCTTGTTGGCGATGGCGGCATAGGCGGCAGTCAGTTCAAGATTGGTCACGCCGTTCGCCGTGCTGCCGGTGGCGAGATTGGTTGAGGCATCTTTCTGTTCATCCAGATCGCTGAAGCCGAGCTTCTTCAGATATTCGAATCCTGTCTGCGCCGTAACCTGCTGAAGAACCGCAGTCGCAATGGCGCTGTTTCCCTGAACGATCGCGTCGCGGACATTCATGTTGATTTTTGTGAGGCTTGCGGCGTGCGAATTCGGGTCACTGTCCGTGCTGGCGGATATGGTGGTCGATTCCTTCGTCGCCAGATTGATGTCGCTTTCCTGTAAGGCAGGACCATAGGTGGACAGAATCCGGAGTGTGCCCTCCGGCTGACGCAGCGAATCCGTCGCGCGGTCCAGCGTCAGGGAAGCCTCTTTCTGACCGCGGCCGCCGACGATGCCGACCACGCAGCCGGTGCTCTGATCGATAACGGTCATACATGCCTGCGGCTCGGGCACATAGGATGTTCTCTCCGCGACGATCGTGTCGCCGGAGCCCACGACCTGTGCCTTGTACTGATCAATGTAGGACTGCGCCTCATCTTCAGAGGAAAAATACAGGTCGAAATTCGGATCTGTGTTTTCCTGGAAATAGGTCTGCAGGTTCTGCACACTGTAATTCACACGTTCGCCGTCGGCCTTGTCGACCGTGAGCGCCCAGTCAAGACTGAGCTGCGCGTTGGCCGGGAAATTTGCCTCGTTGGAGAATTCCTCTTCCAGAATCTGCTGAATTTCGGGATTCTCTGTCGTATAGATTCTGAGACCGCCGTTGTAGATAGCGTCATAGGCCTCAGCCTCTGTATATCCCTTCTGAGCCATCAGATCGCTCTGTACCTGTGCGATAACTTCGTCGACAAAGTAGGAGTAGACGTCCTGCTCGCCGGATGAGCTGCTCTCGTCCGTATCCCTGATGCGCGTGTACACATCGTCATTCAGGGCATCCTGATATTCATCCTTTGTAATATAGTTCTGATCGAGCATGTATTCGAGGACGATCTTCATACGGCTGGCGTTTTCTTCCGGGTAAAGCTTCGGATTGTACTGGCTCGGGTTCTGCGGGATCGCAGCGAGCACAGCGCATTCAGAAAGCGTCAGATCCTTCGCATCTTTGCCAAAATAGGTCTGTGCGGCTGTCTGCACGCCGTAGGCGCCGGAGCCGAAGTTGACGGTATTCAGGTAATTTTCCAGAATGACTGCCTTCGGATCCTGTCCGGCTTCACGCAGAGATTTTTCCAGCTGTACCGCGAGATACTGCTCCTGAATCTTACGTTTGATGCGGCCGATGCGGCTCTCATTCATCCAGTTGGTGAAGACGTTGTTCTTGAGAAGCTGCTGGGTAATTGTACTGGCACCTTCGGATTCCTCAAAGTTGGAGGACAGCGCAACGAGGATCGCACGGATCATGCCGTGGGGATCGACGCCGTTGTGCTCGTAGAATCGGGAATCCTCGATGGCTACGATCGCGTGCTGCATGTTCAGCGGTATATCATTCAGACTGACGGTCACGCGGTTGCCTTCGACGGAACTCAGTTTCTGAAGCTGGCCGCCGTCGGCGTCATACACAAAGGATGCATTGCCGAGCGGCATGATATTGGAATCTGTGATATCCGGCGTGTCCGCGATAATACCCTGGTAGGCACCAATCCCCATGAAGATGATGAATACGGTCAGAGCGATGAGAATGTAGAGGACAATACGGAGAACGGTGACGCCGGCGCTGTTGGCTGCTCTGGCTGCCGAAGAACGCGAGGCGTTTTTCTCGTTCTGTATTCCCTGTCTGCTGAAATCCATATAATATGAAACCTCCTGCTGTTAGGAACTTCAATCTGCTGAATGAATGCCTGTTTCCGGAAGAAAATACTGGCTTTTCTTCAGAACACAGATAAAATGATTATAGCAGAAACACATATGAACCGCAATGCAGCGACAGGAGGCCCGAAGCGTGGGGAAAGACGGAGAAATCATCACGGTAAAGAGCGGCGGACACGGACGGTACGAGGAGAAAAAATCTGTTTTCCTCGGCGAGATCGCCCACGTGGAGTCGGCGGATGAAGCCATGGATTTTGTGCGGGAGATCCGCAGAAAAAATTATGACGCGCGCCACAACTGTTACGCGTGGAGCATCGGCGTCGGACAGCCCGAGCTGCACGCATCGGATGACGGTGAACCTTCCGGAACGGCCGGCAGACCGATTCTGGATGTCCTGACCGGTGCGGGAGTCACGGATGCGGTTCTCACTGTCACGCGTTATTTCGGCGGCACACTGCTCGGCACAGGCGGCCTCGTCAGGGCTTATACAGCGGCTGCAAAGGACTGCCTGGAGAAAAGCGTGCTGATCACGAAGTTTTTCGGAAAAACACTGCAGCTGACGATCGCCTATACCGATGTCGGACGGGTGCAGCATTTTCTGGAGGAGAGACAGATCAGGGTTCTTTCTTCGGAGTATACGGATAAGGTGAGGATGTGTCTGATCCTGCCGGAGATGGATGCGGAATCCACAGAAAAGGCGCTCACAGAGCTGACGGCGGGCAGAGCGGAGATGACAGAAGGCGAAGGACGGTGGGTGGAAACGTAAAGGCGCACGGACAGACAGATGTCTGTCTGCCCGTGCGCATATCCGTGAGACGCATATCCGTCAGACTTTTTCAGGCTCCGGATAGTCTTTGCCTTTGGTGTCAACGGTCATGGTTCTGATGACCTGCGGTGTTTTGGGCTTGTCGTTCCAGTCGGTATCGGTGAGTGCGATCGCATTGACGGTATCCATACCTTCAATGACCCTGCCGAAGGCCGCGTACTGACCGTCCAGATAGTCGGCTGCCTTGTGCATGATGAAGAACTGGCTTCCCGCTGAATCGGGATCCATAGCGCGCGCCATGGAGAGAACGCCGGGCGTGTGTGACAGGTCGTTTTTGAAACCGTTGCTCTCGAATTCGCCCCTGATGGCATATCCCGGGCCACCGGTTCCGTTTCCCTCGGGATCTCCGCCCTGGATCATGAATCCGGGAATGACGCGGTGAAAGGTAAGACCGTCGTAGAATCCCTTTTTCACGAGACTGATGAAGTTGTTGACTGTATTCGGTGCAATTTCCGGGTAGAGTTCTGCGCGGATCACACTGCCGTCGTTCATGGTAATGGTTACAACAGGATTTTCCATAATCTGTGCTCCTTTGTCGTCTTTCCGCCTGTCAGTGCGGTGTCATCGGATCGGCGGCCTGCGCCGCCAGCTTCATCATAACACACCGGCGGGCACTGTGGCAGCCACTGTGCAAAAACATCTGCCGGGAGCGTGTATTTTCGAGATGCCTGAAGTGTGGTACGATATAAGTCCGGATGTGACAGAATACATCAGAGACAGGATGGTGTGCATATGATCATCAGAGAAACAGACAGCCCGGAGGAAACGCGGGCTTTTGCCAGATCGCTGGGCGAAAAAGCAGAGCCGGGGCAGATTTTTACCCTGAACGGTGATCTGGGCGTCGGGAAGACGGTTTTTGCCAAGGGTTTTGCCGAAGGCCTTGGGATTGAGGAACCGGTTTGCAGTCCGACATTCACCATCGTACAGGAGTATACCAGCGGGAGACTGCCGCTGTATCACTTCGACGTGTACAGGATCGAGGATCCTGAGGAGATGGAAGAGGTCGGGCTGGACGAGTATCTGTTCGGCGGCGGCGTCTGCCTGATCGAATGGGCCGACCAGATCCGTGAACTTCTGCCCGATAATGTGGTTCGGGTCACTATCTCCAAAGAACCGGACAGAGGGTTCGACAGAAGGCAGATCAGGGTGGAAGGCCCGGGGTTCTGACATGCGGCCTGTCAGGACAGGAGTGAAACTATTCGTTTATTTTTATCTCGTTTTTTTCTCGTTGGAAATCAGGTGAATTATGAGACTTCTCGCGATAGACAGTTCGGGACTCGTGGCGTCGGCGGCAGTGCTGGATGACGACACGCTTCTCGGAGAGTACACAGTCAATTATAAGAAAACGCATTCTCAGACGCTGCTGCCGATGATCGACGCGCTGATGCAGATGCTCGGCATGGAGCCGGATACCATTGATGCCGTGGCCGTCTCTGAGGGACCCGGATCCTTCACGGGACTCAGGATCGGTTCGGCCACGGCCAAGGGCATCGGGCTCGCACTGGACAGGCCGCTTGTCGGGGTGCCGACGGTAGATGCGCTCGCCTGCAATCTGTATGATACGGACGGGCTGGTCGTTCCGATGATGGATGCCCGCCGCAGTCAGGTCTATACAGGCGTTTACTGTTTCGAGGATCACCGCCTGAAGGTGCTGAGAGAGCAGATGGCGGTGCCTGTGGACACACTTGCGTCTGTGCTGAATGAAATGGGAAGAAAAGCCGTTCTGCTCGGGGACGGTGTCCCGGTTTATCTGGAGCAGATGAAACAGATGCTGCACATTGATTTTTCCGTGGCGCCAGCGCATCTGAACCGGCAGAGAGCAGGTGCTGTGGGATGGCTCGGCATGCAGTATCTCCGGGAGGGCAGGGCAGTGCCTTCTTACGCACACCACCCGGAATATCTGAGAAAACCGCAGGCAGAGCGGGAAAAAGAGGCATCCGGTGTCGCCGTGGATCAGATTGAGAAGTCATCTGACCGCCTGAAACCATCGGATTATGGAAAAAATGACAGCTATGAATAACCAGTATTCACCCGCGGATGATCATGCCTGGCAGGTCAGAAACGGAAGCGCAGGCGGAGCAGTTTCTCCGGTGATCCGCGATATGCGGGAAGAGGATCTGGAGCGCATAGAACAGATCGAGGTGCGGAATTTTTCCCGGCCGTGGACCGTTCAGGATTTCCGTGATTTTCTGCTGCGGGATGACGCCATTTTTCTCACCGCCCTGTGCGATGGAGAAATCGCCGGCTACATAGGATTTTACGGGATACCGGATGAAGGAGATATCACCAATGTCTCCGTGGATGAACGATTCCGGCGCCGCGGCATCGGAAGAGCACTGGTCAGTGAACTGATCAGCAGGGCGGCGGCGCACGGCATCGGAACGATATTTCTGGAAGTGCGTGACAGCAATGAGGCGGCCATCAGGCTGTATGAGGCCGAGGGATTCGGCCAGGTCGGCCTCCGGAGGCGCTATTACAGTTCTCCCGTCGAGGATGCGCGCATCATGCGCTACCCGGCTCCGGCAGCGGAATATTCTGCTGACTGATGCAGACACAGGACATCCTTCTGTTACGGCGGATAAACCGCTGTCGACAAATGTCCGCCGTTCCGGTATCATACATCTGAAAGACAATGAAGCCGTCGGACAGAATCCGCCGGCGGTATGTGCAGGAGGTATATATCATGTCTTCAAGTTCAGGACTTGACTGGTTTCTCGCGGTTCTCTGCCTTGTGCTGGCTGCGCTCTTTTTCCTTGGCAAGGGACAGGGGATTCTTGATGCATTCAGCGGGAGAAATTACAGTAAAAAGAAATGGGACGAACAGCAGAAGAGAAAATTTCAGAAGGCCACAGGTATTTTTCTGCTTGTCCTCGGTGTTGACGAGGTCTTTATGGCGCTGATTCCCACCTCAACCATGGGACTCATCTCCATCTTTGTTTCCATCGGGGCACTCGTCGGCATGATCATTTATTTTCGGAAGACGAAGGATTAACTCCGGCTGACGGATGCGTGCATGACGACTGTGAAATCTTGACACACTGAAATACGGGTTTTATCATGTGAATCAGAAATCGCCGGAATGACTCCGGATACAGGAGGAAAGACACGTGGATAACGAACGCCTGCAGAAAGTACTGGAAAATTACAGCGAGAAATTTGAGTCTTTTAATTCGAATGAAAACCATGAGATCTATAAATGGACAGCCGTAAGCAGATTCCAGAAATACTGGGATCTGGATGCTGAGAATTTCGGCGCGATGTTCAAAAATGCCATGGGAGGCGACGAGAATCTGATCAGCGAATCAGCTTATCAGCCGATCAACGGCGTCGTTTTTCTCTGCAAACACAGCCATGACATACAGGAGGCAGTTCGGGACGAATTCCGCAAACTTCTGGCGTCGGATGATTCCGATTATGCGGCAAGACAGAAGAGAGCAGAGGCGTTCGTGACGAACATGAACAGTCTTCTGAATATGGTCGATGCAGACAAGTGGAAATATCATCAGGAAATATCTTCCGCGCTTATGTACCTGGCCTTTGCAGACCCCGAGGACAACTTCCTGTACAGGGAAAATGAGGTCAAGGCTTTTATGCAGTACACGGGTGTAGAGGATGAGATCGTGACGGAGGACAGCGTCGATTTCCCCCGCTATTACCGTATGTGCAACGAGATTGTCGAGGAACTGCAGCAGCATTCCGAGATCACAGAGGTCGTCGATGATGCGCTGCAGGAAGAGGCAGACCGTTCCGATGACAGTTCTGTGACAGAAATCGACAGCGATAATCATATCCTTGCTTTTGATATCATTTACTGCGCACTGAACTATGAGCTCTACGACGAGATGCCGGCAGCTCCGAAAAAGAAACGCAGAAAGAAAGCTGCCGTTTCCGCCGAGAGTGAGCAGAAGAAGAATGAAGAAGCAAAAATCCGCAAGGAGATCCGCGGCCTGAAGGCGAAGAGAAAGAAACTGACCGCCAGCCGCGATGAGGCAGCCGCACCTTCACTGAAGGGCAGCAGCGCTGAGCATAAGAAATACGGCAAAGGCACGGTGACGGAGCAGGACGGCAGATATCTGACCGTTTCCTTTGACAGTGTGGGAGAGAAGAAATTTATCCTTCCCGAGGCTGTGACAAAGGGCTTTCTCACATTCAGCAGTGAAGTGTCAGAAAACTGCAGACAGATTCACGAACTCGACGAGGAGATCCGGCAGACAGAACTGCAGGAGCGTGCTCTGGAAGTGCAGCTCGAGGGAACACAGGAGTAAAGCGGCATCTGCCACACCCGATCGCCTGATGACCGGGTACGGCTGTTTGTTCGTGCAGATATAACGGAGGACGCGGGATTCGCGGCCTCCGTTTCAGGAGAAGGAAGAAACACCGTGTGCAGGGCGGCGTTTCTGTACAGGCGCGTGCAGGTGCCACAACGCCGGACTTGCCGGAGCGGATATACATTCCGCAGGAGGGAAGTCTGAGTGAGAGTCAGGCGGACAAAGGCGTCCGCTGGCGTTGCGGATCCGGACGGATCCGGTACGAACGGCCATGGAGGGAACGAATGACCATCTATAATCTACTTATGCTGATCGGCGGACTGGCTTTTTTCCTGTTCGGAATGACTGTCATGTCCAATTACCTGGAAAAAATGGCCGGCGGGCGTCTGGAGGGTGTACTCCGAAAGCTGACGTCCAATCCTTTTAAAAGTATTGCTCTCGGTGCCGTTATTACGATAGCCATTCAGTCTTCGTCCGCACTGACGGTTATGCTGGTCGGTCTGGTCAATTCCGGCATCATGGAATTCTCACAGACGGTCATCGTCATCATGGGATCCAATATCGGAACAACGCTCACATCCTGGATCCTGTCTGTCAACAGTATTTCCTCTGATAATATTTTTATCTCCATGCTGAAGCCGGAGAATTTCTCCCCGGTCGTTGCACTGATCGGCGTGTTTCTGGTCATGGGAGCAAAATCACAGAAAAAACGCGACGTCGGTACGATCCTCTGCGGTTTTGCCGTGCTGATGTACGGCATGACCATGATGAGCAATTCTGTGGCACCCATCGCGGATATGCCGGAATTCCAGCGTGTTCTCGTTGCGTTTGACAACCCGTTTGTCGGTGCCCTGATCGGTACACTTTTCACCGGTGTGATCCAGTCGTCAGCCGCGTCAATCGGTGTCCTTCAGGCTCTTTCCCAGACGGGTCAGATCAGCGTCGGCATGGCGGTCCCCATCGTCATGGGCGCGAATATCGGAACCTGCGTCACGGCCGTTCTCTCGGGCATCGGTGCCAGCAAGAAGGCAAAAAGAGTGCCTGCGCTGCACGTCCTGCTGAACGTGCTGGGCACGGTCATCTGGCTCTCTCTGTATCTGATCTGCCGTTATATTGTGCGGATGCCGCTGTTTTCACAGGCGATCAATTCGTTTGAGATCGCTGTTTTCCACACGATCTTTAATATCGGTACGGTTGCCATTCTTCTTCCGTTTTCCGGAAAGCTGGCGGCGCTCATTGAGCGGATGTTCCCCTCTGATTCGGATACGCATGAATCATCCGGGAAAAAGGTGCTGCTGGACGGGAGGCTTCTCACCTCCCCCGGTCTCGCGGTGAGCCAGTGCCGTGAGAAAACAGTGGAGATGGCTTCGCTCGCGAGAGAATCCTTTACGGACAGCCTTGCCTTTCTTGAAAACGGTTATGACGACGAGGCCGGCGCGAAGATCGAGAAGCAGGAACAGCAGCTGGATTATCTGCAGGATCAGCTGGATACCTTCCTGATCAGGCTGTCGGGTATCGATCTGACGGAGGAAGACGCAGATCTCGTCTCGGAGATGCTTCACAGCATCACGGATTTTGAGAGAATTGGCGATCACGCCATCAATATCACGAATTCGGCGAAAGACATGCGTGACCGGGGACTGAAATTCTCCAAAAAGGCGCGGACGGAGATGGCCGTCCTGTCTTCAGCCCTGCGTGAAATTCTTGAACTCACCTATCAGAGTTTTCATGATAATGATGAGAAAAAGGCGGGCGAGGTAGAGCCGCTGGAAGAAGTCATCGACGACATGATCACTGAGATCAAGAACCGCCATATCGACCGTCTGGCAACGGGAGAATGCCGGCCTGAGCTCGGCATCACGCTCACCGACTGGCTCACAAACTGTGAACGTGTATCAGACCACTGCTCCAATGTCGCCGTCTGCATCATCCAGACGAAGAATTCTTCATTTGAGACGCACGGTTACCTGACTTCCGTCAAGCAGGGCAACGAACCTGAATTCGTCAGCGAATTCAGCACATGGAAGGATAAATATCAGCTTCCGGAGAATGTTTCCCGAAAGAAGAAGAGCAAGAACAAGACGGATAAAGACGGAAAATCCGTAAAAGACGGAAAAGATGCCAAGGGCGCAAAGAGTCAGAAGAACGCCAGACCGGATAAGAGCGCCAGACCGGATAAGAGCGACAAAACGGATAAGAGCGACAAAACGAAACAGGGATGACAGGATGCCGTGAACCTGAACTTTGGGAAGTGGAGAAAGAGCAGAGCTATGCATGAACCGGACAAAACCGATCACAGCCGGGAGGATCAGTCAGCGCAGAACAAAGTAGTCAGAATGCGTCTGGTTTTTACCGGCGAGGTTCAGGGCGTGGGCTTCCGGTGGCGCGCCAGACAGGCAGCGGATGCATACGGGATCACCGGCTGGGTGCAGAATGATGATGACGGCTCCGTTCTCATGGAGGCACAGGGTACACAGGATATGATCCGCCGTATGATCGCATCGATCCAGCAGGGATCGTGGGTCAATATCCGGCATATCCGATCGAAGTTCATACCGCTGGAAGAACATGAATACTATTTCCGCGTGAGGGATTATTACTGACAGGATGTGACATTTTTCAGAAAAGACGGGGTAAAGGCCGTCGCTGTGTTATACTTGTTATACTGAAAAACGGTATATGTTTATGCAGGCAGTGCCTGCGCAGATGAACAGATCAGGCCGGGTATTCCGGCACATATTTTTACGGGGGTTGGCATATGAGTATAAAAGTCAGTGATTTTGGCAAATGTTCCAGAGGAGAAACGAAACTTTATCGCATGGAGGCCGGAGCTTATACAGCATCTGTCACGGATTTCGGCGCAACGCTGGTTTCCTTTACCGTCAGCGATGCAGCGGGAAAGGTGACTGATATCGTCCTTGGACATGATAATGCTGCGGAATACGAGGCCGGTGAGGGGCATCTCGGCGCCACGGTCGGAAGACATGCAAACAGGATCGGCGGCGCTTCATTCACGCTGAACGGGAAAAAGATCGTTCTGAAGCAGAATGAAAACGGCAATAACCTGCACAGCGGTCCGGATTATTACGGCAAGCGGATTTTTGCCGTGGAACCTTATGATGCGGAAGGCAATAAGCTGACGTTTGTCATGAATTCGCCGGACGGAGATCAGGGATTCCCGGGAAATCTGACGCTTAAAGTTACGTACTCGCTCTCAGAGGACGGCAGCCTCACGCTGGATTATGATGCCGTGTCAGATGCGGATACGATCTGCAATCCGACAAATCACACCTATTTTAATCTCGACGGCGAGGGATCGGGAAGCATTCTGGATCAGATGATGCAGATCAGCGCCGATAAAATCGTGTGCATCGACGCGGAGTCTATTCCGGACGGCGAGCTGCGCGATGTGACGGACGGACCGTTTGACTTCCGCAGTCCGAAGAAGATCGGCAGAGATATCGGCGCAGATGATGTGCAGCTGAAAAACGGAACAGGATATGACCACTGCTTCTGCCTCTCCGATACGAGGGTTCCGATTCGTAAAGTCGCTGAGGTCTCCTCACAGAAGACTGGCATCAGGCTTGAGGTTTTCACGGATCTTCCGGGCATTCAGTTCTACAGCGGCAATTTCCTGAAGAACATGACGGGCAAGAACGGTGTGATCTATCACGACCGCGATGGCTTTGCGCTTGAGACAGAGTATTATCCGGATTCTGTCAACAGACCTGCATTTGCGCAGCCGGTACTGAAGGCCGGAGAGAAATTCCATTCAGAGACGACTTACAAAATGTCAGTAAACCCCATACGATAAATCGTGAGCTTTACATCAAAGGGACCGCCGCACTCTTCGTGCAGCGGTCCCTCTTTGATATATGCGGGCAGTGAGCCTCATGCTCTCACACGCTGAAGCCTGTGAGGAGGTGAGGCAGATGCCGTGATAACCGTTGTTATTATATCAGCTGAGCTCTGAAGGCTTTGCGGTTTCGTAAGTTTCCCAGCTGTCTGCGGTGGCAGCGCCGCTCAGATCAACGTCTGTGGAGTAACTGTCCACGGTGATCGTATACTGGCTGGCGCCTTCTACATAGGTCGTTCCGTCCGTGCCGACGATGGAAACGGTATTGCCGTCTGCATCGGTGATGGTACCGGCATTATACAGGTTCGTCAGTGTGCTGTCGCCTGTAACGGTCCATGTGGAACCGCTCTCAATGTAGAGATTGCAGTATCCGCTGCCGCCGTCGCCGGCGTTGGTCTCATCGTCTGTTACAGCACCTGTAAGCGTACTGGAGCCGGTCATGTAGAAATCAAGATCGCTGATGGAATCCCAGACGATATCGCCTTCCATTTCCTGATCGATTGCCGTAAAAGTACAGTCGGCGCCGTTGGATCCGGTGCTTCCCCAGCCCCTTGCATTTGAATTGCCGGTGCATTTCAGGAAGAAGTCATTGTCATCGGCATAGGTGATGTCCACGTCATCCAGAAGGAAAGTGGACTCTGTGTTTGTCGTATAGAACATGCCGCCGTCATTGGCAGTGAGTGTTCCGCCGACCATCTCAAAGGTGCTGTTTCCCTCTTCCGAGTCTCCGGACATGCTCTGGTAAAGAATGACATTCCACGTGCAGTCGTTCTGCTCGTTGTCATCCGGCATGTTGCCGGTGAGATTGCAGTCGAAGAGCCGGAGCAAATTCAGGCCCTCGATGCAGACAGCTTCTGAATTATTTGCCGTGAGATCTGCATCGTGTACGGTGATATCTGCCGTTGAATATACGGCAGGAGATCCCGTTCCGTTGGAAGTATAGCTTCCTCCGTCCACGACCATGGTGCCGCCGCCGCGGTCACTGCGGATGGCTGCCGATGATTCGCCGGCGGTCGTCGCGTCGACATCCCAGGCGTATAATTTGCCGCCTCCTGCTACATGGATGCCGCCTGAAGTATCCTGTGATGTATTGATTGTCGTATCGGCCACATAGGTCACGCCGTCTCCGTAGGAAAATACACCGGCCCCTCCCTTGGCGTCAGAGGTGATCGTGCTGTCCTTCAGATAGGTCGTTCCGTCTGTAGTGAGAACGGAAGAGCCGACACCGTAGAAGCTTGAATTATCACCGCCGGTGCTGTCAGAAGAGGTGCGGTTGACGGTGAGCCCGGAGAGAGTGGCCGTTGCGCCGTTGTCTACCAGAATTCCTTCTTCGTCGGTGCCTGTAGAATCGATCGTCTGATCGCTCAGCGTCGTGTCTTCCGAGATTTCATTTTCGCTGGAATAGGAGACATCTCCGGAGGACTGGCTGCCTCCCTGTCCGCCCGGCGCACCACCGCCCATCGACTGGACGATAGTTACGGATTTCGCTGTGCCGTCATCGTTGAGGGTGATGATGACATGCGTGCCTTCCGTCACGGAGTCGAGAGATGCTTCCTGCTGGCCGCCGCCCATGTCAGACGGGGCATCGCCGGAGGGCGCCTCTCCGGACGGAGCATTTCCGGACGGAGCATTTCCGGACGGAGCGTCTCCGGAGTGAACATTACCGGATGACGTATCGTCCGAAGTGCCGCTGTCTGAGCCGCTGCTGTCGGAGCTGTCGCCGGGTTTTGCCGGCGGCTGGCTGTCGGAGCTGTCGTCAGGTTTTGCCGGCGGCTGGCTGTCGGAGGAACCGGAGCTGCTGCTGTCAGAGCTGCTGCCGGAAGGCATGTCGCCTGACGGGGCTCCGCCGCCCATCTGATATTCATATGTGGTATCGTCGGTAACGGTTACTTCTTTGGTTTCACCGGTGAGTGTCAGATCCTGACTGTCATCTGCATCGGCCGTACCTACATTCACTGTGATCGTATCGCCGTCGACAGAGGCAACCTCGCCTTCAACGGTTTCGGCCTCTGACGATGTCGAAGCGTCGGATGCTGTCGGGGTTTCTGATGCCTGTGAGGCAGGGGCGTATTTTCAACGGATGCCGTGGAAACGGTCGCTGCAGATGCAGAAGAATCAGCTGTGCCGCAGGCGGCCAGTGAAGACGAAGCGGAAAGAAGAATTCCCAGTGTGATGGCGAGATAATTTTTTTTCATGGTTTAGCCTTTCTCAGCTTAAGCTGTATCCCGGTATGGTCCGGGTGTTTAGTCTGTCATGTCTGTTCCGCCTGTGTCTGTTCCCCCTGACCGCCGGCGAAACTGGAAAGCGTTGATTTGCTTTCGATGATGTCAGTATAGGAATCCTACCTAAGTCATACCTTAAGTTCCGGGAGAATTTTGTGAACTGTATGTGAAATTGCTCACTGCCCGTATACATCGGGATAAAACGCGCTTCGCAGGCTTTATCCTGATATCGCGGCATAAAAAAACGGATCTCAGTGCGTTAAGCGCAGTGCGATCCGTTTTTTCGCAGGTATCTGATGCGGGAGTCAGAAGTTTTTATTACATCTGTACTGTGATGAGCATGGATCTGCCGTCGGCGGAGGAGGCGGTTATTTTTCCCCTGTGTTCGCTGACGATAGCGGAGGCGATGGAGAGGCCGATGCCGTAGCCGCCTCTGGATGAATTGCGGGAACTGTCCGCGCGGTAGAAGCGGTCAAACATATGCCGGAGGACTTCCTTATCGATGTTTTCCGCCGTATTGTAGACGGTCAGTTCAAAGCCCTTCGAGCCCCGCTTTTTCAGTCCGACACGTATCGTGCCGCGGTCATCGGAGTATTTCAGCGCGTTGTCCAAAAGGATGGTGACGAGGCGCGTGATATATTTCTCATCGCCGCAGTAGGTGATCATCGGCTCAATCTGATAGTCGAAAGTCTTGTCTTCCAGCTGCGCGCGCGAGCGGAAGGACTGCACGGTCTCGGCGATGACGTCGGACAGAGGAAAATCGATCATGACCATCTTGTTCTCGCCTTCGTCCATCCGCGACAGGTAGATCAGGTCATTGGTCAGGTCCGTCATGCGCTTCGTCTGAACCTTGATATCATCCAGCCACTCGTTTGTACCGGTGTCCATCTCGGCGACGGAGACATCAGCATCGATGATGGTCAGCGGTGTCTTCAGGTCGTGGCCGGCATCGGTGATGAAGCGTTTCTGTTTGCGATAGCTTTCCTCCACCGGACCCACGATGCGGGCGGAGAGAAGAATGACAAGCACCAGAACGGCGGCAATGCCGATGACGGAAACCAGTATGCTGCTCAGCAGGAAAGATTTCGTGTTGTCCAGACTTCTGCGGCAGTCGAGAAAAATAATGATGGAACTTCCGTCGTCCTGCTGTGCCATTCGGTAGCGGTAGCAGCTGAGAAAGCCGCTCTGCTGTCCGCCGTTCCAGACTTCTTCCGCGTAATCCTGCGCGGTGTCTTCGTCAATGGCGGCGATGCGCTCGACATTGGCAGAGGTCACGGAACCGTCGCTGTCAAGTGTGACTGTGAAATAGCGTGATTCATAGGGCGTCTCAGCTGATGGCTCTGACGCCGCGGAGAGAAAGCTGAAAAAGGAGAACCCGCCGGGACTGCCACCCGCGGCGGGATCAGGCGTGTCTTCCGGTGCGCCGCCATCTGATTTCTTGTCTGCAGCTTCAGGATCGGGCGTATGCGGCGCTGCATCCGGGAAAACGCCGCCGTTGTCGGCGAGGATATTCAGCACCTGATCGGCATCGGTCACGATTTTCCGGTAATTCAGCACATTGATCGCACCGACCAGGATAAACAGAACGAGAACGACGGCTGTCATCGCAGACAGGATGAATCTTCTTCTTAATTTTCGGATCATGGGCGACTCCTTATGGATTGCGGTTATATTCCTTATGAATCAGAAACTTCAAGGGAGTATCCGGCGTTTCTGGTGGCGTGTATGGATACGTTGGCCTGAAGCGCGGTGAGTTTCTTCCTTAAATAGGAGATATAGACCCAGACCACATTGATCTCAGCCTCACTGTCGTATCCCCAGATCTTTTCCATGAACTGTTCCGTAGAAATGAGCTGGCGCGGATTCCGCATCAGGAGTTCCATCATCTGATATTCTTTGTTGGCCAGGCGGAAACCGGAGGTGGGCGAAGTGAGCTCATAGGTGGTCGTGTTGAGCGTGATGTTGCCGACGTGAAGCTCGTTGTCATTCTGAGACGGGATCTGCGTCCGCGTCATGGCTCTGATCCTCGCGAGCAGTTCCGGCGGGGCAAAAGGTTTGGTCAGATAATCGTTAGCGCCGAGATCAAGACCCTTTACCTTGTCGTCGACCTCCGACCTTGCGGTCAGGAGCAGGACAGGAATGGGGCTGCCTTCTTCCCGGAGCGTTTTCAGCACCTCGAAGCCATCCTTTTTGGGCATCATGATATCGAGGATCACACCGTCATAGTTCCCGTTTTTCAGATAATCGAGCGCTTCTTCGCCGTCATATACGGCGTCAACGGAATAGTTGGCGTGCTCAAGGATCCGCACAAGTGCGCGCGACAGGGATTTTTCGTCTTCAGCAAGCAGTAAACGCATATTTATACCTCCGGAAGTTTTCCTTACCGATTATATCAAATCTCAGATACTGATGATGATATATGCTGAACCTAAATTATAACCGAGAATACCTGAAAAAACAGTCTGCCTTCCTGAAAAGTCCTTCGGAATCGGACCGGATTTCCCGCCCCGGCAGGTGCCTCCATCGGCGAAAACGAGTTCGAATGCGAAAAGTTCACAAATCCGACACATTGAATTTATACACATTATACGAAGATTTCAAAATTGCCGGAATCCGCTTGAAAACGTTTCCAACCAGTGATACATTATGAGCATAGAAAACGTTTCCAACCCAATTAAATAAAGGGTTTTCAGAATAAACTGAAAACGGTTTAAATAGCGATTTTATCAAAACCGTGGAAACGATATCATCTGTATCAAAATACATTGTTTTTCTAAGAAGGAGGAAAACACGGATGAAAAAGCAAGTTGTTAGTGTCATCGTTGGTGCAGCTATGACAGCGGGTATGCTGGCAGGCTGCGGATCCAGCACTGCTTCTTCAAGCAGCGCAGCATCAAGTGCAGCGTCAAGCGCAGCATCTTCCAGTTCAGCAGCTGAGGAGAGCACAAGCAGCTCAGCAGCAGAGGAAGCAGTATCTTCCAATTCAGCAGCAGCGAGCACAAGCGCAGCAGCTTCCGGTGACGGAGAGGTTTATCTCCTCAACTTCAAGCCTGAGACAGATGACGCCTGGCAGACGCTGGCTTCTGATTACACCGATGAGACCGGCGTTCCGGTAACGGTTGTAACGGCAGCAGACGGACAGTATGCAACAACACTTCAGTCCGAGATGGCAAAGACCGAGGCTCCGACGATCTTTAATATCGGCAGCTCCACAGATGCTCAGACATGGGATGCATACACCTATGATCTGAAGGATACAGATCTGTACAATCACGTATCGGATCATTCCCTCGATGTAAATTACAACGGCAAGGTTGCCGGCATCGCTAACTGCTATGAGGCATATGGCATCATCGTTAACGAGACACTCCTGAACAACTACTGCAGCATGGACAATGCAAAGATCTCCTCTGTAGATGACATCAAAGACTTTGATACGCTGAAAGCTGTTGCTGATGATATTCAGAGCCGCCTTGATGAGTACAATGAGAAATTCGGCACAGAGCTGACCGGTGCATTCACATCAGCAGGACTGGATGACAGCTCTTCCTGGAGATTCTCCGGACATCTGGCAAACTTCCCGCTGTACTATGAATTCGTAGACGACGGTCTTGAGGATCCGACAGCCGGCGAAGCTACTATCAAGGGAACTTATCTTGATCAGTTCAAGAATGTATGGGATATGTACGTATCTGATTCCGGCGCTGATCCCAAGACACTGGCAGGCGGCACATACAACGCTGAGCAGGAGTTCGGTATGGAAGAGGCAATCTTCTATCAGAACGGTGACTGGGAGTACTCAGCACTGAAGGATGCTTCCGGTGATAATGGTTATCTCACCGCTGATGATGACCTGACCATGATCCCGATCTACTTTGGTGTAGATGATGAGAACGAGGGCCTTGCCGTTGGTACTGAGAACCACTGGGCAGTTAACAGCCAGGCTCCGCAGGAAGACATCGATGCATCTCTTGCTTTCCTGAACTGGGTAATCACTTCTGATGAGGGCCGCGATGCCATCACCAATACCATGGGCCTGTCCGCTCCGTTCGATACCTTCACAGGTGACTACGCTCCGACGAACGAGTTCGGCGCAAAGGCTGCCGAGTACACCGATGCTGGCAAGACTTCTGTAGCATGGGCATTCAACGCAACACCGAACGTAGATGACTGGCGTGCAGATGTAGTTGCTGCTCTGACTGCTTACACCGATGGCTCCGGCGACTGGGATGCTGTTAAGACCGCATTCGTAGACGGCTGGGCAAATCAGTGGAAACTTGCGCATGAGGATGACGGAGAGGCCGTTACTTCCTCCAGCGGTGAGGCTGTTGCTTCTTCAAGCGCTTCATAACTGAAGACCGGCACAGAACTTCATACAAAAATAACGGAAGCCGGGTGGGTTGAAATTCCAACCGCCCGGCTTTTTAGGCGGGATATGCGGGCCAAACTCCGCAGACAGCTGTCTTTATCAGCTGAAAAACAGTGTAACAAATGATGTATGTGATATAAGCGTCACAAGGGAGAGGGAACATCATGGAGAAGACTACAAAGAAATACTGGCCGCTATTCGTACTGCCTACGATGCTGGCCTTTGTGATCGGATTTATCGTTCCGTTTGTCTACGGTATTTTTCTTTCGTTCTGTAAGTTCACAACGGTTACGGACTGGAAATGGACCGGACTGCTGAACTACACAAGAATTTTCTTCGTCAATGGAAAGCTTGACACGACTTTCCTTCATTCGATCTGGTACACCTGCCTGTTCACGGCGGTGACGGTAGTCATTATCAATGTCGTGGCCTTTGCCATTGCCATGGCACTGACCAGAGGAATAAAAGGAACCACATTTTTCAGAACGGCATTCTTCCTCCCGAATCTGATCGGAGGCATCGTACTTTCCTACGTATGGCTGATGATCTTCAATGCCATTCTCGATGACTATTCGAAAACCATTGTTTCGACACAGTGGACTGCATTCTGGGGTCTGGTTATCGTTGTCTGCTGGCAGCAGATCGGATATATGATGATCATTTACATCGCCGGCATTCAGAACGTACCGTCCGATCTGATCGAAGCAGCAAAAATAGATGGCGCAAACAACCGGCAGATACTGAAGAACGTCATTATCCCGATGCTCCGTCCTACGATCACGATCTGCACATTCCTGACACTGACGAACGGCTTTAAGCTTTTCGATCAGAACTACGCTCTGACGGGCGGCAACCCCGGAAAGCTTTCGGAACTGCTCGCACTGAACATCTACGACACCATGTACGGTACGACAGGATGGCAGGGCGTCGGACAGGCGAAGGCAGTGCTCTTCTTTATCATGGTTGCTGTGATTGCGCTGATTCAGAATAAACTCACGACGAGCAAGGAGGTGGAGAGATAATGGCAATGAGCAGAGATAACGAGGTTTCCGCTGCAAGACGTGCAAAGCATGGAACTGCCTGGACAATCTTCTTCACTGTACTTTCCATCGTCTGGATCGCACCGCTTCTGATCGTGCTCCTGAACTCGTTCAAGAGAAAGGCCTACATCTTCAAGGCGCCGTTTAATCTGAGCTACATTCCGCTCAGCAGAGGTCTCGATGCATGGGCCAAGGGTATCTCCAAGACATTCGTCGGCCTCAAGAACTATTCGAACGCCATCACAAAGACGAATTTCTTCCAGTGCTTCGGATATTCGATCTTCATCACCGTTGTTTCGGTATTTCTCATCATCCTCTTCTGTTCAATGACAGCGTGGTATGTGGTGAGAGTTAAAAACTGGGCGACACGGCTGATCTATATGCTCTGCATGTTCTCCATGATCGTGCCGTTTCAGATGGTCATGTTTACCCTCTCCAAGTTTGCAAACATTCTCCATCTGTCGAACCCGGTCGGGATCTGCATAGTCTATCTGGGCTTTGGCGCGGGACTTGCGGTATTCATGTTCACAGGTTTCGTCAAGGAGATCCCGATCGAGCTTGAAGAGGCGGCCTGCATCGACGGCTGCACACCGGTACAGACATATTTCAAGATCATTCTTCCAGTTATGAAGCCTACGATTATCACGGTCGCTATCCTGGATGCCATGTGGGTATGGAACGACTTCCTTCTTCCTTACCTTGTCCTGGATATCAAGAAGTACCGCACCATCCCGATCGCCATTCAGTTCCTGAAACAGTCTCATGGCCAGATCGACTGGGGCGCTATGATGGCAGTCCTTGTTCTCGCGATCGTTCCGATCGTCGCATTCTATATGGCTGCCCAGAAGTACATTATCGAAGGCGTTGTGGCCGGAGCTGTCAAGGGCTGATACGGCTGTGTGATGTTCTCTAAAGATTTTTCCGAAAGCCGTCTTATCACAAGGCGGCTTTCGACAGATGAGGGAGAAACAGATGAGTAAACGTGCCAGTGGTATTTTGATGCCGATCTTCAGTCTTCCCGGCAAATACGGTATAGGCTGTATGTCAGGGGAAGCGCGTAAATTCGCAGATTTCCTCAGCAAATGCGGTCAGACATACTGGCAGATCCTGCCGGTCGGACCGACCGGTTACGGCGATTCTCCTTATCAGTCGTTTTCCACTTTTGCGGGGAATCCCTATTTTATCGATCCGGATGAACTCGTCCGGAGAGGACTGCTGAAAAAAAGTGAATGCCGGGTGTTGGAAAACAAAACGACACCGGCTGTAAAGAAGACGGATTCTGCAGAAGAAGCGGCTTCTCATGATCATGACAATACCGCGCATACATGCGTTCCCGGTGTGGATTACGGTTTTCAGTATCAGCACCGCTTTGACGTGCTCAGAAAAGCCTACGACCGCTGGAAAAACGCCGGGGAAGAGGAGGCATTCCGGAAATTTGCGGAAGCAAACAGGGAATGGCTCCGCGATTATGCGCTTTTCATGGCCCTGAAGGATGCATTTGGCGGAGCTTCCTTCACACAGTGGGACGATGACATACGGTACCGCGACCCCGCCGCACTTCGCAGCTGGACAGAGAAACTCTCTGATGAGATCGGATTCTACGAATTCCTCCAGTATGAATTCGACAGGGAGTGGAAAGCCTTCAAGGCGTACGTGAACAGCCGCGGTATCCGTATCATCGGTGATATTCCGATCTATGTATCGCCGGACAGCGCAGATTTCTGGGCAGATCCGACGATGTTCCAGGTGAACAGGAAAAACCTCCCGACTGCCGTAGCCGGTGTCCCGGGCGACGGATTCTGCGCTGACGGTCAGCTCTGGGGAAATCCTCTATACAACTGGAAGAAAATGGAGCAGAATGGTTACAGCTGGTGGATTCGAAGAATCCGCAAATGCTGTGAGTTTTACGATGTGATCCGCATTGACCATTTCCGGGGCTTTGACGAATATTTTTCCGTGAAGGCGGGAGAGAAGACAGCGAGAAACGGTCAGTGGAAAAAAGGACCCGGCATGAAACTCTTCCGCACGATCCGGAAAGAGCTGGGTGATCTGCCGATCATCGCAGAGGATCTGGGATATATCACGCCGAGTGTGCGGAAACTCGTGCAGGACACAGGATTCCCGAACATGAAGGTGCTGGAATTTGCTTTTGATTCCCGGGATTCCAGCGGTGCGGAGCAGTATAAGCCGTACAATTATTCATCGAACTGCGTTGTATATACGGGAACGCACGATAACGAGACGGTCGTCGGCTGGTACGGAAGCATCCTTCCCGCCGAACGCAGAAGTCTCAAGGAATATCTGGCGGCATCGTCAGATGATCCGCAGGAAATCTGTGACCGGATGATCCGCGCGGCAGAGGGATCTGTGGCGGATACCTGTATCATTCCCATGAATGACTGGCTTGGTCTGGACAACAGTGCGAGGATCAATCATCCGAGCACGATGGGGACGAACTGGCACTGGCGGATGGCCAGAGGAGCCGACAATGCAAAGATTGCAGCCAGAATCCGCAGAATCACGGAAACCTACGGAAGGCTGAATATCGAAGAAAAGTAATGTGATCCTTTTGAAAGGGTCATCTGCAGGGGGCGCACGATGGCAACAATGACGATCAGGGATATCGCGAGAATCTGTAATGTGAGTATCAGCACGGTATCCCGGGCTATCAACAATGATCCGGCGATCAATAAAAAAACACGTGACAGGATCATGCAGGTTGTGAGGAAATTCAATTACATTCCGAATAACAGCGCCAGAAATCTGAAGATGACGGAATCCAACACCGTCGCACTGATCGTCAAAGGTATTAACAATCCATTTTTTCAGGGAATGTTTCCCTATTTTCAGAAGGAACTGGTAGCGGCAGGATGCGATTACTTCCTGCATACGATCGCCGGCGATGCTGATGAAGTCTATGTGGCTGAAGAGATCGCCAAAGAAAAAAGACTGAAGGGTATCATCCTCCTCGGCGGTACCATGGACTATCCGGATGTGGTGCTGCAGAGCATCCATGTGCCGCTTGTCCTGTGTTCGGTGGCAGGTCTGGGTGTGAACGATCCAGACGGCGGTTCGCAAGTGTCGTCTGTTTCCATTGATGATGAAAAGGAAGCACATAAAGTGGTATCCTATCTGTGCAGAAAAGGCCACAGAAGCATTGCGATGATCACAGGTGTCCGGGGCGACACGAACGTCGGCATGATGCGCCTGCGCGGATACCGCAGGGCGCTGGAGGAGAACGGTATTCCCTTCGATGAGGATCTCGTGGCCTACATGGATGAAAGTAATCCTGAGTACACGGAAGACAACGGATACAAGATGATGATGCATCTCCTGAAGGGAGAGAAGAAGTTCACGGCTGTCTTTGTGATCGCGGACAGGATGGCCATCGGCGCCTACAAGGCGATCTATGACAGCGGTCTCCGGATTCCCTGGGATATTTCCGTGGTCGGCTTCGACGGCATTGAGCTGACAAAGTACATGGAGCCTTCCATGACGACGGTTATGCAGCCGGTGCAGAAGATGACAGAATCCTCCGTAAAGCTTCTGATGGATCAGATCGGCGGCAGCACAGAGCGCAGGCACCTTCTGTATGAGGCAGAACTCCTGGAACGGGATTCCGTTCTTGATCTGCGTGCGGTGCCGGAGGCTTCTCCGGTCTGAGAAATGACTGCGGCTGGCACTGCCGGGATGACAGTATGCGGATGATGATGAGAGGCGTTATGAAAAGAGCATGTGGTGTATTACTTCCGGTTTCGTCACTCCCCACGGCGTACGGAATCGGCGGATTTTCCAAAGAAGCATATGATTTTATCGACCTTCTGGCGAGGGCCGGCCAGTCCTACTGGCAGGTGCTTCCTCTTGGCCCTGTCGGAAAAGGGGATTCCCCGTATCAGTCGTATTCGACGTTCGCGGGCAATCCCTATTTCATTGCTCTCGACCGTCTGAAAGACGACGGACTGCTCACGGAGGCGGAATGCAGGAAGGCGGATGCCACGGCTGCGGGCAGTGAGATGTATGTCGATTACTGCCTCGTGAGAAAAAAGCATGGCAGTGCGCTGAAAAAAGCCTATGCGCGTTTTGAAAAGAAAGACAGGCCGGATGATTATGATGACTTCATCCGCCGCACAGCAGACTGGCTTCCGGATTACGCGCTGTTTATGGCGATTCTGGAGGATGAGAAAGGCCGTCCGTGGAACGTCTGGCCGGAACCTCTGAAAAAACGCAGCGCTGCAGCACTGGATGCCTTTCGCACAGAGCATGCGGAAGAAATCGGATTCGTTTATTTTCAGCAGTATGAATTTGACAGGCAGTGGAACGCGCTGAGAGATTATGCACACAGCAGAGGCATACGGATTATCGGCGACATTCCCATCTATGTGTCGATGGACGGCGCGGATGCGTGGTCGGATCCCAGACTGTTTCAGATGGACGAAAATTTCCAGCCGACCGCTGTGGCAGGCTGTCCGCCGGATGTATTCAGCGCGGACGGTCAGCTCTGGGGCAATCCGCTGTACGACTGGGCGTATCAGAAGGAAACGGGCTACGCCTGGTGGATCCGCCGGCTCAGCCGCATGAAAGAACTGTACGATGTGGTACGCCTCGATCATTTCCGCGGCTTCCATGATTACTGGAGCGTCCCCTTCGGGGCATCGACCGCGGCGGCAGGACACTGGGAAGCAGGGCCGGATCTTGATCTGTTCCGCGCGGCGAAGAAAAAACTCGGTAAACTCGATGTGATCGCCGAGGATCTCGGACTTCTCTCGGACGGCGTGGTGAAGATGGTGAAGAAATCCGGTTATCCCGGTATGAAGATCATCGAGTTCGCTTTTGACAGCGATAATAAAAATCCCTATCTTCCGTTCTGCTATGATCACAACTGCGTGGTATATACGGGCACGCATGATAATGACACGGCGGCGGGATGGCTGAAATCGATCGACAGGAGAACGCGGCAGCATCTGAACCGCTATGCGGGGCACAGGGTGCGCGACCCGCGCGAACTGATCCGCATGGCGATGGCGAGCACGGCGGATCTCTGCATCATTCCTGTTCAGGACTGGCTGGGACTCGGCAGTGAGGCGCGTATCAACACGCCCGGCACCTGCGGCGACAACTGGCGCTGGAGACTTCTGCCGGGACAGTTTACGGAAAAGACAGCAGATGAAATGGCTGAGATGGCCGACACCTATGCGCGCCTTGGCAAAGCCGCTGCACAGAAATAAAGTAAAGCAAAAAGGAGAGACGGAATGGAAGAAAGAATCAATAATCTACTGAGGCAGTATTTCGGACGGGATCTGCATGATTCCACGAAGGAAGAAATTTTTGAAGTCCTGATGCAGATTACGAAGGAAGAGATGGAGAACCGCCCGAGGATCACGGGAAAGAAAAAACTGTACTATATCTCTGCCGAATTTCTGATGGGCAAGCTTCTGTCCAACAATCTGATCAACCTCGGCATGTACGACGGGATCAACGCGATTCTGAAGAAATACAAGCTGGAGATCTCAGATATCGAAGAACTGGAACTTGAGCCCAGCCTCGGCAACGGCGGCCTCGGACGTCTTGCCGCCTGCTTCCTGGATTCCATCGCAACACTCGGTCTGTACGGAGACGGCGTCGGCCTGAATTATCACTACGGACTTTTCCGTCAGGAGTTTGTAAACCACAAGCAGCATGAGGTGATCAATCCCTGGATCCGCAAGCAGAGCTGGCTCGAGAGAAGGCCGGTTTCCTTTGAAGTGCCGTTCAAGCGCTTTAAGCTGCGCTCCTGCATGTATGACATCGATGTGCCGGGCTATATGAACGGCAGGTGCAACCGTCTGCATCTGTTTGATCTGGACAGCGTCGATGATCACATGGTAAAAGAGAACAGCATTGATTTCGATAAGGACGATATTCCGAGAAATCTGACGCTGTTCCTGTATCCCGATGACAGCGACCGCGCCGGTCAGGTTCTCCGTATCTATCAGCAGTACTTCATGGTGTGCAACGCCGCACAGCTGATCCTCGCCGAGGCTGACGAGAGAGGCGTCGACCTTCATCATCTCGATGAGTACGTTGCCGTACAGATCAATGATACGCATCCGTCCATGGTCATTCCGGAGCTGATCCGTCAGCTGCAGATGCGCGGTATCGAGATGGATGAAGCCATTCAGATCGTGACGAAGACCTGCGCTTATACGAACCACACGATTCTCGCCGAGGCCCTGGAAAAATGGCCGATGGACTACCTCGAGGAGACGGTGCCGCACCTGATCCCGATCATTGAGGAACTGGACAGGCGGATCAAAAAGACCGTGAAGGACAAGACGACGTATATCATCGACGATAAGAATCTCGTCCATATGGCTTCCATGGATATCCATTACGGCCATTCGGTAAACGGCGTCGCAGCGCTTCACACCGATATTCTGAAAAATACGGAGCTGCATAATTTTTACACGCTGTATCCTGAGAAGTTCAACAACAAGACGAACGGCATCACCTTCCGCCGCTGGTTCATCGCGGCCAATCCGGAGATGGCCTCGTATTTCGATGAGCTGATCGGACCCGGCTACCGCAAAGACGCGATGGAGCTGGAAAAACTCATGCAGTATAAAAATGATGAGGACGTGCTGAAAAAGATCGGCAAAATCCGTCATCACAACAAGCGCCACGCTGCGCGGTACATGTATGAGACGCAGAATCTTGACCTCGACCTGGATTCGATCTTCGATGTGCAGGTAAAGCGTCTCCATGAGTACAAGAGGCAGCAGATGAACTGCCTGTACGCTATCTGGAAATACCTCGACATCAAGAGCGGGAACAGGCCGAAGCGTCCGATCACGATGATCTTCGGCGCGAAGGCGGCTCCTGCGTATGTGATCGCAAAGGATATCATCCATCTCATCCTCTGCCTGCAGGATCTCACGATGAATGATCCGGAGGTGAGCCCGTACCTGAAGGTTGTCATGATCGACAACTACAACGTGACAAAGGCGACGCACATCATTCCGGCGGCCGATGTCTCCGAGCAGATTTCTCTGGCTTCCAAGGAGGCTTCCGGCACATCGAACATGAAATTCATGCTGAACGGAGCTGTCACCATCGGCACCGAGGACGGCGCCAATGTGGAGATCCATCAGCTGGTCGGCGATGAAAATATCTATATTTTCGGCGCAGATTCCGACACGGTTGTTGACCTTTACGCGAAGAAGGCTTATCATCCGGAAGAGTATTATGACAATGATCCGATGATTCATAAGCTGGTCGATTTCATTATCGGACCGGAGATGATCCGGATCGGAGACCCGGTAAGTCTTAAGAGACTGCATCATGAACTGACCACGAAGGACTGGTTCATGACGCTGCTGGATCTGAAGGACTATATCCAGACGAAAGAGCGCATGTTCGACGACTTCAACGACCGCACGGCGTGGTATAAGAAGGAGCTCGTCAATATCGCGAAGGCGGGATATTTTTCTTCTGACCGCACGATCGCACAGTATAATAAGGATATCTGGAAGCTCAGCTGAGTTTCCGGAGACTGCGCGGAGCAGATCTTAATCGGACAGGCAGGAGCTGCAGGTGACGGATTACAGTAAAGAGATTAACAAGAGAAGAACTTTTGCCATTATTTCACACCCTGATGCAGGTAAAACGACGCTGACAGAGAAATTTCTGCTGTACGGCGGCGCCATTAATCTGGCAGGATCGGTAAAGGGCAAGGCGACGGCGCGCCACGCCGTATCGGACTGGATGGAGATCGAGAAGCAGAGAGGTATCTCTGTCACCTCTTCGGTGCTTCAGTTCAATTACGGCGGGTGCTGCATCAACCTTCTGGATACGCCGGGACATCAGGACTTCTCAGAGGATACGTACCGGACGCTGATGGCGGCCGATACGGCTGTGATGGTGATCGACGGAGGCAAGGGCGTTGAGCCGCAGACGAGAAAACTCTTCAAGGTCTGCGCTATGCGCGGCATTCCGATCTTCACTTTCATCAATAAAATGGACAGGGACGCAAGGGATACGTTTGACCTGATCGACGAGATCGAGAAGGAGCTCGGCATCCCCTGCTGTCCGATCAACTGGCCGATCGGTTCGGGACACAGCTTCCGCGGCGTGTATGACCGCGGGACGCAGAAGGTTCTGACGTTCCACAACACCATGAAGGGAACAAAGGAAGGCGTAGAAGAGGAGATCCCGCTCGATGATCCGCATCTGCTCGACGAGATCACGGAAGAGCAGAAGGAGACGCTGGAGGGAGAGCTTGAACTGCTCGACGGCGCCGCCGAGGACTACGATCAGGACAAGGTGAACCGCGGAAAACTGTCGCCGGTATTTTTTGGTTCGGCGCTGACAAACTTCGGTGTGGAGACCTTCCTTGATCACTTCCTGAAGATGACGGTGCCTCCGCTGGCGAGAAAGTCGGACGAGGGCATGATTGAACCGACGGCAGACTTTTTCTCCGCTTTTGTCTTCAAGATCCAGGCCAATATGAATAAAAATCACCGCGACAGACTTGCTTTCATGAGGATCTGCTCCGGCAGGTTCAATGCGGAAGATGAAGTGTACCATGTGCAGGGCGACAGAAAAATGCGCCTGCTCCAGCCCCAGCAGATGATGGCGGATGAGAGGCACGTGGTAAGCGAGGCGTATGCCGGCGATATCATCGGCGTTTTTGATCCGGGTGTTTTTGCCATCGGGGATACGGTGTGCACACCGGGACACAAATTCCGGTTCGAGGGTATACCGACGTTCGCACCGGAGCATTTCGCCCGCGTGGCGCTGATCGATTCGATGAAGCGCAAGCAGTTCGTGAAGGGCATTGAGCAGATCGCGCAGGAAGGTGCGATTCAGATCTTCCGAGAGGCAAAGGGCGGCATGGAGGAGATCATCGTCGGCGTTGTCGGCGTCCTTCAGTTCGATGTGCTCAAGTACCGCATCGAGAATGAATATAACTGCGAGATCAGGCTGGATATGCTGCCGTATGAATATATCCGCTGGATCAGCAATTATCAGAATGTGGATCTGAACAATATCATCGGCACTTCGGATATGAAGAAGGTTGTTGATATGAAGGGAAGGCCGCTGCTGCTGTTCGTGAATTCGTGGTCGGTGGGGATGGTGCTTGACCGCAATGAAGGGCTTGTGCTCGAGGAGTTCTCGCGCAACTGAGAAATACCTGGATACAGATTAACCGGGAAGTATCCATAACAGTGGGATATCAGGATGGAAAACACCTGACTGCGGCGGATTGTCGCAGTCAGGTGTTTTCAATTTATGCATATTGAGGTATACTTTATGCAAAGTGGCCGGGGACAGAGAGAAGTATCAAACAGCCACAGAAGTTGTGCGTCAGCAGAAGGAGGCACGTGCATGGCAGTAAAGAATAAGAATACATATACGGTTTATGATGATCATACCGTGGGTACGGTTGAGGTGGCAGATGAGGTGCTCTGTGCGATCGCTGCGATCGCTGCGACAGAGGTAGAGGGTGTGGATTCTCTGGCCGGCGGCATCACACATGAGAAAGCCCCGAAGGCGGGGATGCGTGCGCTCTCCCGCGGCGTGAAGGTCGAGGTGAACGAGGGAACGATCGCGGTCCGTCTGATTGTCATCATGAAGTACGGCTATAATATCCCGGATACGACGCTGAAGGTTCAGGAGAAGGTTAAGTCGTCACTCGAGGAGATGACGGATTTCCAGGTTTCTGATGTGAGTGTCAGCGTAGCTGATGTGCAGGTCGACACGGCGGCAAAGTAAACAGCAGGTAGAATGTATGAGACGAAGTGAAATCAGAGAGACGATTTTCCGTCTGCTTTTTATGAAGCAGTTTAACAGCAGACAGGCGATGGATGAGCAGATCAGCGTATATCTGGATGATCTGAGGAGCGGTGTAGTTGAGGAGAAATATTCATCGGCTGTCACGGCTGAGGATGAGGCATATATCCGGGATAAGCTGGGAAAAATCATGGACAGGCTTCCGGAGATCGATGATCTTCTGAACCACACGGCGAGGGGATGGAAGACGACACACATGGGCAGCGCGGATCTGAGTGCGCTGCGGCTTGCGGTCTACGAGATCCGCTATGATCCGGATATTCCCGACGGCGTGGCTATCAATGAGGCGGTAGAGCTGGCAAAGCGCTACGGCGAAGATAATTCAGGTGCTTTTGTCAACGGTATTCTCGGCGAGATCGTGCGCAGAAAGCCGGAAGCTGCAGAAGACGGAAAAGCCGGCGATGCGGCTGACAAGGCGGATACAGAAAACGGAAAAGCCAGCGATACAGCTGATAAGGCGGATACAGAAAACGGAAAAGCCGGCGCTGCGGCCGATAAGGCGGATGGCGGTAAAGATGCCGGCGATGCGGACGGCGGTAAACAGTGACGCGCAGTGTATACAGTGTAAGTCAGATCACGGCTTTTATCAGCGGGCTTTTTGATGCGGAGCCGGCTCTCCGGCGGCTCTCCGTGGAAGGCGAGGTCAGCAACTGCCGGTATACCAGTCCCGGTCACATTTATTTTTCCCTGAAGGACGACGGGGCGCAGCTTCCCTGTGTCATGTTCAGAGGACAGCGGGCGGCGGGACTCAGATTCCGGATGAAAGACGGGGACCGCGTCGTTGTGACGGGTGCGGTCGGCGTGTATCAGAAGAGCGGCCGGTACCAGATGTATGCGGACAGGATCGAACTGCAGGGCGCGGGAGAACTTTATGCCCGTTACCTGGCACTGAAGGCGAGGCTTGAGAGCGAGGGCCTGTTTGATCCGGCACATAAGAAGCCGATTCCCCCGCACGTGAAGGTGCTCGGCGTGGTGACGTCGGCTACGGGTGCGGCGGTGCAGGATATCCGCAGGAATGCGCTGGCGCGGAATCCCTATGTGCAGATCTATCTCTATCCGGCGGTCGTTCAGGGAAATGAGGCGGCGCCGAGCATCGTCCGCGGTATACAGATCCTGGATGCGGTCGGGTGCGACTGCATCATTGTCGGACGCGGCGGCGGATCGATCGAGGATCTGTGGGCGTTTAATGAGGAGAGCGTGGCGCGGGCTATTTATGAATGTGAGACGCCGGTGATCTCCGCGGCCGGGCATGAGACGGATCATACGATCGCGGATGAAGTCGCGGATCTCAGGGTCGCGACGCCGACAGAGGCGGCTGTCCGCGCTGTGGAAGATATTCGCGAGACATTTCGCACAATTGACGGATATCAGGAGCGTCTCACCGGTGATATGAGGGAAAAGCTGACGGCGGCGCGGCAGCATATGGATCATGCGGAAAAAGCAATGCGTTACCTGAGCCCCGGCCGGCAGCTCCGGGAAAAACAGCAGCGCACAGCAGATCTGGAAAACCGCTTTCATTATGCAATGCGGCAGCGGCTGGAGCTGACAGAGCGCCGGATGGCGGATTATGAGAAGCGCATGACGGCAGGCGCACAGGCGGCGGAAACGCGCGCGGAGGAGCGGCAGTCGGATCTCATGAAGAAACTCCCTCTGCTGATGCAGCATATTTTTGAACGGGATGCCCATCGGTTTGAGGTTCTTGTGAACCGGATCGACGGCCTCTCTCCGGTGAAAAAACTGGCGCAGGGGTATGCTTATGTGAGCGGCTCTAACGGCAGAAATATCCGGTCGGTTCACCAGACAGCTCCGGGCGAAAGACTCAGCATCGTGGTGTCTGACGGACGGATTCAGGCGGACGTCGTAAACACAGAAGAACGGAAGGCGGGATGGCTGTGATGGATAACTGGTCAGGATCGGATCCATTTATGGATTTCCGCAGTAATGACGAAGAACTTCCTTTTGAAGATGACGAAGAACTCCCCTTCGCTGATGACAAACAAACCAAAGACGAAGAACTCCCCTTTGATAATGTAAAAAATTCCGAAAAGAATGCTGACAGTACAGAGACAGCATCTCCGGACGGCAGCGCAGGATCTGCGGAAGAGAAGTATGAGAACCTCACACTGGAGAAGGCCTTCAGCAGACTGGATGAGCTGGCAGACAGACTGGAGAAGCGGGATATTCCGCTCGAAGAATCTTTCCGCCTGTACAAAGAGGGCATGGATCTGCTGAAATTCTGCCGGGAGAGAATCGATACGGTGGAGAAGAAGATGCAGGTGATCAGCGATGACGGCGAGCTGACGGATTTTACTGCTAAATAGTTCTGACAGTGGAAAGGAGCGGGTTCCGTTGGATTTTGACGAGGAACTGCAGAGGACGCAGAAACACGCCGAGGACCTGATCCGGCGTTATCTCCCGGAGAAAACGGAGACACCGGGCAGGCTGGCGGAGGCGATGGATTACAGTGTGCTCGCGGGCGGCAAGCGCGTGAGGCCGGTCCTGCTTCTCCGGAGCTATGCGATGTTCGGGGGAAGCGATGACAGTCTGGCGGGCCCTTTTGCCGCTGCCATCGAGATGATCCACACAAGCTCCCTGATTCACGATGACCTGCCGGATATCGACAATGATGACTGGCGGCGTGGGAGAAAAACGACGCATGCGGTTTACGGACCTGCACTGGGTATACTGTCCGGCGATGCTCTTCTGAATTACGCCTATGAGACGGCCGTGAAGGCACTGGATGGGCAGCAGATATCCGATGAAAATGCGGAACGGACAGGCCGTGTGACGGCCGCACTCCGTATTCTGCTGCAGAAGACAGGTATGTACGGCATGCTCGGCGGACAGAGCGTCGATGTGGAAAATGAAAAGAACAACGTCCTGTCTTTTGATAAAGAAACACTGGACTATATCTATCTGCACAAGACCGCCGCACTGATCGAGGCGCCGCTGATGGCCGGCGGTGTACTTGCCGGTGCCTCTGATAAAGATGTGCATACGCTGGAGCAGATCGGACGGCGGGCGGGGCTCGCTTTTCAGATTCGGGATGACGTCCTTGATGCGACGGAGACCTCGGAAGAGATCGGCAAGCCGGCAGGCTCGGATGAGAAGAACGGAAAGACGACGTATGTAACGCTGTTCGGGGCAGAAGGGGCGGCGAAACAGGCCGAACAGCTGTCAGAGGAAGCAGCGGCGCTGATCGACGCGCTTCCGGATGACGGTGGATTTTTAAGGGAATACCTGATGCGTCTGGCGGCCAGACGGAAATAACGGGACTTATCGGTGTTCCGGGCCGGCTTACGCACAGAGTGATCGGAGCGGCATATGCTGGAGAAGATTGACAAAGCAAACGCAATAAAAAAAATACCGGTTGAAGATCTTCCGAAGCTGGCAAAGGAGATACGGAAACAGCTGATCGAGACGGTCAGCCGCACCGGCGGACATCTGGCATCTAATCTCGGCGCGGTGGAACTCACGATCGCGCTGCACTATGTATATACACTTCCGCGGGACAAGATCATCTGGGATGTGGGACATCAGTCCTATACGCACAAAATTCTGACGGGAAGACGCGGCGCTTTTGCCACACTCAGGAAAGAGGGCGGCATCTCCGGATTTCCCAGAAGATCAGAAAATCCGTGCGATGCCTGGGATTCAGGGCACAGTTCCAATTCGATCTCAGCGGGTCTCGGCTACGTGCGCGCACGCGACCTGAACCATGAGACGTACAGCGTCGTATCCGTGATCGGCGACGGCGCACTCACGGGCGGCATGGCCTATGAGGCGCTGAACAACGCGGCGCAGCTGAAAACAAATTTTGTCATCATTCTGAATGACAATAATATGTCCATTTCCAGGAATGTCGGCGGCATGCACAATTACCTGGCACAGCTCAGGACATCTCCCCGTTATGTGGATCTGAAGGAAAACGTCAAGGAACATCTGGAGAAAACGCCGGGCGGGGATGATCTCGTCATGCGGATCCACCGGACGAAGAACAGCCTCAAGCAGCTGGTTATTCCGGGTATGTTCTTTGAAGACATGGGCATCACCTATCTGGGACCGGTCGACGGACACAATATCCGTGCGATGATCGAGACTTTCCGCACGGCGAAACGTGTGAAGGGGCCGGTGATCGTCCATGTGATCACACAGAAGGGCTGCGGTTATCAGCCCGCCGTACACCATCCGGAGAGATTTCACGGGACATGCCCATTCGATCTCAGAAACGGCGTACCGCTCGACAACGGTGTGACGACGTACACGGATATTTTTTCAACGGTCATGGTCAAGATGGGAGACAGAAATCCGAAAGTCTGCGCCGTGACAGCGGCGATGGAGGAAGGCACGGGGCTGAAGAGGTTCGCCAACCATTTCCCGGAGCGCTTCTTTGACACGGGCATTGCCGAGGAGCACGCGGTGACTTTTGCTGCGGGACTGGCGCTCGGAGGACAGATTCCGATCGTCGCCATTTATTCCGCTTTTCTTCAGCGGGCCTATGATCAGATTCTCGATGATGTGTGTCTGCAGAATCTGCACGTAATCCTGTGTGTGGACCGCGCGGGTTTTGTCGGACCGGACGGCGCTACACACAACGGCATTTTCGATCTGTCTTATCTGTCGATGATGCCGAACATGACGGTCATGGCTCCGAAAAATAAATGGGAACTCTCCGACATGCTGAAATTTGCCATCGATGCGGACGGCCCTGTGGCTATCCGCTATCCGAAGGGCGAGGCGTGGAGCGGACTGGAGGATCACCGGGCACCCATCGAAGCGGGAAAAGCGGAGGTTATCAACCGCGGACACGGCATCGCTCTTCTGGCTGTCGGATCCATGGTGAAGACTGCCTGTGAGGTGGCCGATATTCTGCGGGAGAACGGCAGCGATCCGACGGTCGTCAACATGCGTTTCGCCAGACCGTTTGACCGGGATCTTCTGAGAGAACTTGCGGGGGATCACGATCTGTTTGTCACGCTGGAGGAGAATGTGCGCGCCGGCGGTTTTGGTGAGCGTGTGGCAGCTTTTGTGTGTGAAGAACAGCTGCCGGTTCATATGCTGACAGAGGCCGTGCCGGATATTTTTATTCATCACGCGACGGTGGAACGGCAGAGAGAAATGGCGGGGCTTGATCCGCAGAAGATCGCCCGGGATATATGCGGACAGCAGGTCTCATGAAAGAGTGAGGGCCTGAGCGGACACAGGTCTGACGGCCGCATGCAGACAGGAGATAATATGGCGAAAGAACGCCTGGATATACTCGTAGTGAAAAACGGTCTCGCGCCCTCGCGGGAGAAGGCCAAGGCCATCATCATGGCCGGCGAGGTGCTCGTCAACGGTCAGCGCGAAGACAAAGCAGGTATGACTTTTCCGGACGACGCGGAGATCTCGCTGAAGAAAAGCAGCCGGGAGCTGTTCCCCTTTGTGAGCCGCGGAGGACTGAAGCTGGACAAGGCGGTGAAGGCTTTCCGCCTGGATCTCAGCGGAAAAGTATGTATGGATGTCGGCGCTTCGACCGGCGGTTTCACGGACTGCATGCTGCAGAACGGCGCTTCTCATGTGTATTCGGTTGACGTGGGAAGAGGACAGCTGGACTGGAAGCTTCGCGAAGATCCGCGCGTCACCGTGATGGAGAAGACAAATATCCGTTACGTGACACCGGAAGATATCGGTGAGCGCCCCTCGTTTGTGTCGATCGACGTCTCCTTTATATCGCTGAAGACGGTTCTTCCGCCGGTACGTGATCTCATGACGGAGGAGGGAGAACTCGTCTGTCTCATCAAACCGCAGTTTGAGGCCGGACGCGACAAGGTCGGAAAAAAGGGTGTTGTGCGGGATCCGAAGGTGCACGCTGAAGTGATCCGCGAGGTCACGGATTTTGCCGGAAGCATCGGCCTTATTCCGCAGGACCTGGAATTTTCCCCGATCAAGGGGCCGGAGGGAAATATTGAATATCTGATTCATCTGCTGAAACTTCCGGCAGCGGATTCTGGCACAGCGTCCGAATCGGTTCAGCAGACGGAAATGCACCGCGTGAACGATGAACGCATTCTGACCATTGTGAAAAAGGCACATCAGTCGCTCGACTGACCGGTCTGATGCAGCAGTGATTTCAGAAAGCTATTTCGGTAAACATATTTCGGTAAATATATTATGAAGAAATTTTACATTATTACAAACCGTGCGAAAGACCCTGAGCTCACGGTCCGGACGTCGATCGTGCAATATCTGGAGGCAAACGGCGCCACCTGCGCCGTGAGGCGGAGCGAGGAACCTGTCGATGAGCGTCACCGCAATACGAATCCGGCCGAAATTCCTGAGGGAACGGACTGTATTATCGTTCTCGGAGGCGACGGGACGCTGATGCGCGCAGCGGATGATGTGCAGGGACTCAATATTCCCCTGCTCGGTATTAATCTCGGGACGCTCGGTTATCTGGCCGAGATCGACAGGTCATCTATTTTTCCCGCGCTGGACTGTCTGCTGCAGGATAAATACAAGATCGAGCACCGGATGATGCTTCACGGCACGGTTTACAGCGAAGAGAAGGTCATCCGCGGGGGCATTGCGCTCAATGATATCGTCATCAGCAGCGCCGGCGCACCGCACGTCATGGCTATCTACAATTACGTCAATGGCAAATATCTGAATTATTACCGCGGCGACGGCGTTATCGTCTCCACGCCCACGGGCTCTACGGGATACAGCCTCTCGGCAGGCGGTCCGCTGATCTCGCCGGATTCGGAGCTTTTTCTGATCACGCCGCTGGCGGCGCATACGCTCAATACCAGGAGCATCATTCTTCCCGCAGACAGCGAGATCACGGTGAGAATCGGTGCGGGACGCGATGATACGGTTGAGCACGCGATGGCGTATTTTGACGGAGATACGCGGGCACCGATGCACACGGGAGACAGAGTCGTCATCAAACGCTCTGAAAATGACACGCTGATCGTAAGAATCCACGATGACAGTTTTCTCGGGACACTACGCAGAAAAATGAATGAGGTTTAAACAGAAGATACACCTGCGAGGGAGGCAGACCTTGAAACGGGAGAGACAGAAAGAGATCCTGAAGCTTATTCATGAAGATGAGATCGAGACGCAGGAGGAACTTGCGGAGAAGCTGAGAGAAAACGGCTTTAACGTGACGCAGGCCACAGTTTCAAGGGATATCCGCGAGCTGAAGCTGATGAAGGTCGCCGGAGACAAAGGCCATCAGCACTATGCCCTGCTGCAGAATCACAAGCCGGGTTCCGCAGGGAGATATGTGCGTGTTCTGCAGGAAGCCTGCCAGTCGGTTGAGACGGCGGGAGACCTGATCGTTGTGAAAACGGCAGCCGGTATGGCCATGGCGGCTGCAGCGGCGCTGGATGAGATCAACTGGCATGAGATTGCCGGCTGCATTGCCGGGGACAATACGATATTCTGCGCCCTGCGGACGGGTGAGGACGCATCGCGCGTGGCAGAGAGACTGAGAGATCTCCTGCACATCGCGGGATAAGAGACGAACGCACTGCCAATCCACGGGACAGCAACGAAAGGATATATATGCTCACAGATTTACACGTGAAAAACCTGGCGCTGATCGATGAGGCGGAGGTGACGTTCGGTCCCGGACTGAACATCCTCACCGGTGAGACCGGCGCGGGCAAATCCATCCTGCTCGGTTCGATCAATCTCGCACTCGGACAGAAAATGTCCCGCGAAATGATCCGGGATGAGAGCAAGAGTGCGCTGGTCGAACTTATTTTTCAGGTGGAAAATCCAGACATCCGGAAACAGCTCGCCGGCCTTGACATCGAAACAGAGGACGGTCAGCTCATCATTTCAAGAAAAATAACCGGCAGCAAGAGCATTTTCCGCATCAACGGAGAAACCGGCACGGCGGCGAAGGTGCGTCAGGCGGCCGGCCTTCTGCTGGATATACACGGGCAGCATGAGCATCAGAAACTGCTCTACCCGGACAACCAGCTTGCGATTCTGGATGATTTCGGCGGCAAGAAGATCGCCGGGCTGAAGGAAGAGACGGCAGCGGATTACCGCGCCTACCAGGCTGTCAGAAAGGAACTCAGCGGGTATGCGATGGATCCCGGAGAACGGGAGCGTGAGATGTCTTTTCTTCAATATGAAGTAAAAGAAATTGAGGACGCGCACATACAGCCGGGTGAAGATGAGGAGCTGGAGAAAAGCTACAGAAGAATGTCTAACAGCAGGAATATCGTCGAATGCCTGAACCGCGCACACGCGCTCACGGATTCCGACAGCGGCGCCGGCGCACAGACCGGCGAGGCCGTGCGGGAGATGATGCAGGCAGCCGAATACGACGACAGCCTGAAGGAACAGGCCGACAGCATCGCTGACATCGACAATCTTCTCAATGATTTTAACCGCGAGATCGCCGGTTATCTGGAGGATTTCACCTTCTCTGAAGAGGAATACTATCAGACGGAAAAACGTCTGGATCTTCTGAATGACCTGAAGGCCAAATACGGCCGTACGCTGGAAGATGTTTTCTCTTATCTGGAAACGCAGAAAAACAAACTGCGGGAGATGGAGAATTTCGATGAGCGGAAAGAAGAGCTGACGCAGGAACTGAAGAAAGCCGAAGCAAAGCTCCGCGGTTCCTGTCAGAAGCTCACGGAGGCGAGGAAACAGGCTGCTGAAGATCTCTCGGAGCAGATCCGCACTTCTCTCACAGATCTGAATTTTCTGTCGTCGGCATTTCAGATTGATTTTTCCGATACGGGACATTATTCGTCCGGAGGAACGGATGCTGTCTGTTTCATGATCTCGACCAATCCGGGTGAGCCGCTGCGGCCGCTGAACAAAGTCGTATCCGGCGGAGAACTCTCACGTATCATGCTTGCCATCAAGACAATTCTCGCCGACAGAGATGAGACGGAGACGCTGATCTTCGATGAGATCGACACCGGTATCAGCGGCAGGACCGCCCAGGCCGTCTCTGAAAAAATGGCACGGATCGCCTCTGTGCCGATCGTACCGGTCGGGAGTTCCGCTGATCAGACGCCGGCTGAGAGACAGGTCATCTGTATCACGCACCTTGCGCAGATCGCAGCCATGGCCGATCACCATTTCCTGATAGAGAAGGATGTCGAAAACGGTTCTACGGTATCTCATATCCGGGAACTTGACGATGAAGAATCTGCGGAAGAGCTCGCCCGTATACTTGGAGGAGCGCGCATCACACCGGCTGTTCTTGAGAACGCACGGGAGATGAAGAAGCTCGCACAGGATGCGAGAGAGGCTATGCAGAGGAAATAATGGAATATTAAGGGGTTGGCCCGCTCAGGTTACCTGGGCGGGCTTTTTGTTTGGCAAGATGCCACTGAACTGTATTAAACCTGCCGCTCCGCTGCTTCGCAGCTCTCGCGTCAGGCACGTGTATTCGCATTCTCGCGCTGCTGCGCATCGCTCCATGCTCATACACGTTTGCGTTGATCACGCATACAGTTTTCTGTGCGTACTTCGTACGCCCAAAAACTGTATGCGCGTCGACGTTTAATACAGTAAATTCGGTGTTGACAAACTATGGACACCGTACTATTATTTGAAACGTAGATATTAGCACTCCTAAAACTTGAGTGCTAACAGCATTCCGGGACAGAGGTAAGTACATGGAAGAAGAACTGGACGACAGAAAAAAAACAATCCTGAAAGCGATCATCCAGACTTATCTGGAGACGGGAGAGCCGGTCGGATCACGTACTATTTCGAAGTACACCGACCTGCACCTGAGTTCCGCCACGATCCGGAATGAGATGAGCGACCTTGAGGAACAGGGATATATCATCCAGCCGCACACATCGGCCGGAAGGATCCCCTCCGATAAAGGGTATCGTCTCTATGTAAATGAGCTGATCAATGAAAAGAATCAGGAAGTAGATGAGGCGAAGAACGAGTCGGATGATCTGAAAAAACTGATGGTCAGCAGGACCGACAAGATGGAGAAAGTTCTGCAGCAGATTGTGCAGGTGCTCGCTCAGAATACGAATTATTCGGCGATGATCGCCGGACCGTCGTATCACCAGAACAGCATTAAATTTATTCAGCTGTCCAAGGTAAGCGATACACAGCTGATCGCCGTCATCGTGGCAAACGGCAACCTGGTGAAAAATCAGATGATCAGCGTATCTGAGCCGATCAACGATGATGATCTGCTCAAGCTGAACCTGTTGCTCAACAATGAGCTCAACGGCAAGACGGTATCGGAGATTAATCTGGAATCGATCACCCGCATGAAGCAGGAAGCAGGCATTCACAGCGAGGTCATCAGCCGTGTGATTGACAGTGTCGCCGAGGCCATTCAGCCCGATGAAGACATGCCGATCTACACCAGCGGTGCGACGAATATTTTTGATTATCCGGAGCTCTCCGATTCGAAGAGCGCACGGGAACTGATCGGAACATTCGCCGACAAGAAAGAGCTGGCCGAGATGATCCGCGATACGGCGCCGGGAGGCAAAGAAGAGGGAGACATCAAGGCGTACATAGGAACCGAACTTCCGAACGGCATGAAGGACTGCTCCGTCGTCACCGCGAATTACAATCTCGGTGATGGCATGAAGGGAACGGTCGCCATTGTCGGACCGCGCCGGATGGACTACAAGAAGGTCGTTGAGAACCTCAAAGAACTCAAGAAAGAGATGAACACTCTGTTCGGCAACGGCGACAGTAAGCTTCCGAAGCCGGGAGCACGTCCGAGACTGACGGTGCAGCCGGATGAGGATGATCTGAAGGCACCGGCTGAAAAAAAGGATGAGGCGAATGATCATTCATAGGAACAGGAGATGATTCGTTGTCACACAGAAATAACGGCAGAGCCGGTAATCACAGAAATAAGGACTGGAAAGAAGACAGCAGACATATGGATGATGAAATGAAAAAGAAAAATGCCGAAGAGGAAACTTCTGAAACCGGTGCATCAGCAGAAACTAATGCATCCGCTTCCGCAGGAGACGGCGGAGCAAAAGCGGCAGAACATGAAGCTGCAGCCAAAACCGAAACCACCGGAGATGCGAAGAGCACTGATGCCGGTGATAAAGAAGAATCTAAATCAGAAGACAGCAGAGAGACAAAAGAAGAGAAAACTGACAGCGGGAAAAAGGAGAATGACGGCAAAAAGCCTCACAAAGATAAGAAAGATGAGAAGATCGCCGAGCTCACAGACCGTCTGCAGCGCCAGATGGCAGAGTTTGATAACTATCGCAAGCGTACAGAGAAGGAAAAAGCTTCCATGTACGATATGGGCGCCGGCGATGTGATCACGAAATTCCTGGCTGTCGGGGATAATTTTGAACGGGGACTGAAAAATGCCGACACAAGCGATCCGTTTGTTGACGGCATGATGAAGGTTTACAAACAGTTCCAGAAAGTTCTCGATGATCTGGGCGTGACAGCTATAGAGGCAGAAGGCAAAGAATTTGATCCGGCTTTCCACAACGCCGTCATGCATGAGGAGAACCCCGATGTCGGCGAGAATATCGTGACACAGGAACTCCAGAAGGGTTACAAATACAAAGATACGGTCATCCGCCACAGTATGGTCAAGGTAGCCAACTAAAGGCAGAACGGCCGGGCAGAACAACAGCCCGGGACCGGCGGAACCGGAATCTGTTCATTATACAGAAATGAAAGGATATCTGACAGGCCGCGGATGCGGCAGTTGAGGCGCACAGCCCAAGGAGGATAAGGTTATGGGAAAAATCATTGGTATTGATCTTGGTACTACGAACAGCTGCGTAGCTGTTATGGAGGGCGGCAAGCCCACTGTTATCGCCAATTCAGAGGGAAGCAGAACCACACCTTCTGTCGTGGCATTCACAAAGAACGGAGAGCGTCTGGTAGGTTCTCCGGCAAAACGTCAGGCAGTAACCAACGCTGACCGCACGATCTCTTCGATCAAACGTAAAATGGGTTCTGACTACAAGGTAAACATCGACGGCAAGAACTACAGCCCGCAGGAGATCTCCGCAATGATCCTTCAGAAACTGAAGGGCGATGCAGAGGGATATCTCGGTGAAAAGGTTACAGAGGCTGTTATCACCTGCCCGGCATATTTTAACGATGCACAGCGTCAGGCAACCAAGGATGCAGGTAAGATCGCAGGCCTTGATGTAAAGCGTATCATCAACGAGCCGACCGCTGCAGCACTGGCTTACGGCCTTGATAATGAAAAAGAGCAGAAAGTTATGGTATACGACCTCGGCGGTGGTACATTCGATGTATCCATCATTGAGATCGGTGATGGCGTTATCGAGGTTCTGGCAACCGCCGGTAACAACCACCTCGGCGGCGATGATTTTGATAAGAGAGTTGCTGACTGGATCGTATCCGAATTCAAGAAGCAGGAGGGCGTTGATCTGTCGGGAGACAAGATGGCTATGCAGCGTATCATCGAGGCTTCAGAGAAGGCAAAGATCGAGCTGTCCAGCGCTTCCACGACGAATATCAACCTGCCGTTCATTACGATGGGTTCCGACGGCGCGCCGAGACATCTGGATATGACCCTCACCAAGGCTAAATTCGATGAGCTGACGGCTGATCTGGTAGAAGCTACGGCTGAGCCTGTGAACAGAGCACTTTCTGATGCAGGACTCACTGCGGCAGACCTCGGCAAGGTTCTTCTGGTCGGCGGTTCAACACGTATCCCGGCAGTTCAGGATAAGGTAAGACAGCTGACAGGCCATGAGCCGAGCAAGAACCTCAACCCTGATGAGTGCGTTGCCATTGGTGCTTCCATTCAGGGCGGCAAGCTCGCCGGAGATTCCGCAGCCGGAGATATACTTCTTCTGGATGTCACCCCGCTTACACTTTCCATCGAGACCATGGGAGGTATCGCTACACCTCTGATCGAGAGAAATACGACGATCCCGACCAGAAAGAGCCAGATCTTCTCTACTGCTGCAGACAACCAGACAGCTGTAGATATCAACGTTGTACAGGGCGAGCGTAAGTTTGCGAAAGATAACAAGTCCCTCGGCCAGTTCCGTCTGGATGGTATCCCGCCGGCAAGAAGAGGTGTTCCGCAGATCGAGGTTACTTTTGATATTGATGCCAACGGTATCGTCAATGTATCCGCCAAGGATCTTGGCACCGGCAAGGAGCAGCACATCACGATCACTTCCGGATCCAGCATGTCGGATGAGGAAATCGATAAGGCTGTAAAGGAAGCTGCTCAGTATGAGGCTGAAGATAAGAAGCGCAAAGAGGGCGTGGATACCCGTAACGAAGCTGACTCCCTGGTATTCCAGGTAGAGAAGGCACTGAATGAAGTCGGCGACAAGGTTTCCGGAAGCGACAAGTCCGCTGTTGAGGCAGATCTCAAGGCACTGAAGGACATCCTTGCAAAGATTCCGGCTGATGCATCCAATATCAGCGATGATCAGATCAACGAACTGAAGTCCGCGAAGGAGAAACTGATGAATTCCTCCAACTCGCTGTTCACAAAGATGTATGAGAACATGCAGCAGAACGGCGGTCAGGGCGGTCAGGGCGGCCCGAACGCAGGCGGCGCAGGCTTCGGCGGTGCGCAGGGTGCCGGTCCGCAGGGCGGAAACAGCAGCTCCGGAAACGACGATAACGTCGTAGATGCTGATTACAAGGAAGTATAAGGAAGTATAACAGGACATGGCTGAGAACAAGAGGGATTATTACGAGGTACTGGGGGTCGACAGAAACGCAGACGCTGAGACTCTGAAACGCGCCTACCGCAAACTGGCGAAAAAGTATCATCCGGATGTAAATCCCGGCAATAAGGAAGCCGAGGAGAAATTCAAGGAGGCGACCGAGGCGTACTCGGTCCTCTCCGACCCGGAAAAGAGAAGGCAGTATGATCAGTTCGGTTTTGCCGCTTTTGAGAACGGCGGAGCCGGGGGCGGCGGCTTCAGTGATTTTGATTTCAGCGATATTTTCGGCGATTCCGGCTTCGGTGATATATTCGGTGATCTGTTCGGCGGCGGTGCCCGTTCGAATCCCAATGGACCCAAAAGAGGCGCGACACTTCGCGCAGGCGTACATCTGACTTTTCAGGAGGCTGTATTCGGCTGCACGAAGAGTATCGAGCTGACACTGAAGGATACGTGCAAGACCTGCGGCGGAAGCGGCGCAAGGCCCGGTACGTCACCTGAGGTCTGCCCGAAGTGCCACGGCACAGGACAGATACGTCAGACTCAGCAGTCGCTGTTCGGCATGATCCAGAACATCACGACATGCCCGGACTGCGGAGGCACGGGAAAAATCATCCGGGACAAATGCCCGGACTGTCACGGCACAGGCTATACGTCTGCGCGTAAGACGATCGAGGTCAATATCCCCGCGGGTATTGATGACGGTCAGAGCGTCCGTATCCGTGAAAAGGGAGAACCGGGCGTGAACGGCGGACCGAGAGGAGATCTGCTCGTGCAGATTTCTGTCGCGCCGGATCCGGTATTTTCACGGGATGGCATGAATATTTTTTCGACGGAGCAGATTACCTATGCACAGGCTGCGCTCGGCGGAGACATCCACATCAGGACAGTCGACGGCGACGTGGTGTACGAGGTCAAGCCCGGTACGCAGTCCAATACGAGGATACGTCTGCGTGAACGCGGCGTACCTTCGATCCGCAACAAGCGGGCGCGCGGTGACCAGTATGTGACGCTGGTTGTGCAGACGCCGACAAACCTCAGCAAGAAGGCGAAGGATCTGCTGAAGCAGTTTGATGAAGAAACGACCGGCGGAAGCACCGGCGGTAAAAAAGGTGGATTTCACTGGTGATGTGAAGCCCTCTTCCTCTGCGGAAGGGGGCCTTTTTATGTCCCTGACTGTGGATACGTGGGAATGATTAAGGCTTGCGTTGCGCGTTGGCCGGCCGGCAGGTATAATGAATGCACAAATGAGCATTAAACAGACACGAACAGATGGTGAAGGCACGTATGCGAAAAGCCATGCGGCCGGACGGGAGGCTGTGTGATGAAGTGGAAGAAGTACCGCCTGAAGACAACGGAGGGCGCTGAGGATATCATTATTTCCGCATTGTATGACTGCGGTATAGAGGGCGCTGAGATCGAGGACAAGGTGCCGCTGACGGATGATGAGAAGGCGCAGATGTTTGTGGACATCATGCCGGATATGCCGGCGGATGACGGCATCGCCTATCTGGATTTTTATCTGGACCCGGAGAAGGACGATATCGACACCATCCTTGCTGAGGCGAAGAAGACGCTTGATGAACTCCGAAAAACCTGTGATATCGGCGAGGGCACGATCGAGGAGTCAGAGACAGAAGACGTGGACTGGGTGAATAACTGGAAACAGTATTTCCATCAGTTCAGCGTGGATGATATTCTGATCACGCCTTCCTGGGAAGAGGTGAAGGCGGAGGATAAGGACAAGATGATTCTCCACATTGATCCCGGCACGGCGTTTGGCACGGGCATGCATGAGACGACGCAGCTCTGCATCCGGCAGCTGAAGAAATACGTGAAACCCGGCTGCGAGATGCTGGATGTCGGAACAGGGAGCGGAATTCTCGGCATTGTTGCCGTGAAGTTCGGCGCGGGACACGTGCTCGGAACGGACCTGGATCCCTGTGCGGTGCCTGCCGTGGATGACAATAAGAAAGCCAACGGCGTCGATGACGGTCATTTTGACATGATCATCGGCAACATGATCGACGATCAGGCGACGCGGGATAAGGCGGGATATGAAAAGTACGATATCGTGACCGCCAATATCCTTGCGGATATTCTGGTACCTATGACACCTGCTGTCGTGCCGGCCATGAAAAAGGGCGGTATTTATATTACTTCTGGTATTCTCGCTGATCAGGCGTGGAAGGTTCTCGACGCATGCCGGGACGCGGGACTGGAGATCGTGGAACAGACGCAGCAGGGCGAGTGGGTGAGCATCACCGCCCGCAGAAATTAAGGATACACGGACCGCAGGTGCACTGCATGGCGGAAATGCCGGGGACAGACAGAAGCTATGTATCGATTCTTTGTGGAAAAATATCAGATGAACGAGGGACAGGTTGACATTACCGGGGAGGATGTGAATCACATCCGGAATGTCCTCAGGATGCATCCCGGTGAGAAGGTTCTGATCTCAACCGGCGACGAATGGGAATACACCTGCTCCATTGAGCGCTTTACGGAAGACGCTGTGATCCTCCGCGTGGAGGATGCGCAGAAACCGGGCAAGGAGCTTGCGTCGAAGATCTGGCTGTTTCAATGCCTTCCGAAAGGTGATAAAATGGAAACCGTTGTTCAGAAGGCCGTGGAACTGGGGGCTTTTGCGATTGTTCCTGTTTCTTCATCCCGGTGTGTGGTGAAACTGGATGAGAGGCGGGGCGTGCAGAAGGTAAAACGCTGGAATGCGATTGCAGAGGCGGCTGCCAAGCAGTCCAAAAGACTGATCATTCCTGAAGTGAAGCCGGTCATGCGCTTTAAGGATGCACTGAAGGCTGCACAGGATATTGACGTGAAGCTGATCCCCTATGAACGTCAGGATGGTATGGCCGGAACAAGGCGCATTCTGAATGGTATCACACCGGTACAGTCGGTCGCTGTGATGATCGGTCCCGAGGGCGGTTTTGACGAAGATGAGATCCGCATGGCGCGTGAAAACGGCTTTGAACCGATAACACTCGGAAAAAGAATTCTGCGCACGGAGACGGCGGGAATGACGGCCCTGTCCATTCTCATGTATCTGCTGGAAACAGATTAGAGATGGCTTGCTGACGATGGCTGCCGTTGATAATCAGTGATATGGTGATGTTTATGAAGGAAATTTATCTGGATAATTCGGCGACGACCCGCTGTTATGAAGAAGTGGCTGATATCGTCCGCAGGACCATGCTGGTCGATTACGGCAATCCTTCTTCCATGCACAGAAAGGGCGTCGAGGCGGAAAAATATCTGCGCACCGCGCAGGAACAGATCGCTGCCACCATGCGCGTGAAGCCGTCTGAGATATTTTTTACCTCGGGCGGGACGGAGTCAAACAACTGGGCTCTGTTCGGTACGGCGCAGAAAAAGAAGAGAGCGGGGAAGCGGATCATAACGACGGAGATCGAGCATTCGGCGATCGCGGAGCCGATGAAATGTCTTGCTGATCAGGGATTTGATATCGTGAAAATTCCGGTGGACGGTGAGGGACGGATCCGTATGGATGCGCTGGCAGATGCCCTGACAAAGGATACGATCCTCGTCTCTGTCATGATGGTGAACAATGAGATCGGCACCGTGGAACCGGTGGCGGAGATCGGGCAGATGGTCCACAGGAGCTGTCCGTATGCTTATTTTCACGTGGATGCCATCCAGTCTTACGGAAAATACAGAATTTATCCCAAGCGGATGAATATTGATATGCTTTCCGTCAGCGGGCACAAAATTCACGGCCCCAAGGGCAGCGGTTTTCTGTATGTGGACAGCCGGTGCAGAATCGATCCGATCATCTACGGCGGAGGGCAGCAGAACGGAATGCGCTCGGGCACGGATAACGTCCCCGGAGCAGCGGGACTGGGTCTTGCGGCGGAAATGATCTACAGAAACCTGGATGACCATGTGGAACAGATGTATCGTCTGAAGGAAAAACTCGCTGCAGGCCTCAGAGAGCTGCCGGATGTGCGCATTTACGGTCCGGAAAATCTCCGGGAGGGTGCACCGAATATTCTGAACGCATCATTCATCGGTGTGCGCAGCGAGGTTCTGCTGCACACGCTGGAGGACCGCGGCATCTATGTATCCGCCGGCAGTGCCTGCTCGAGCCATCACAGGGCCGGCAGCGCCACCATGACGGCGATCCATGCCAGCAAGGCGGAGATGGAATCTTCTCTGCGCTTCAGCTTTTCCGAGGAGACGACAGGTGAAGAAATTGATACGACGCTTGCGACACTGCGGGAGGCACTGCCGAAGCTGAGAAAGTTTGTGCGAAGCTGAATGCGAAAGATCAAAAGCCCTGGCTGTCTGATTCAGCCGTTACAGCTCAACAATTAAAAGAAAAGAGGTAAAGAAGTGTACCAGGCACTGTTGATCAAATATGCTGAAATAGGAATCAAGGGCAAAAACCGTCACCTGTTTGAAGACAGGCTGATGCATCAGATGGCGGTTGCACTGCGCCGCGTCGACGGATCCTTTGAGACGGTCAAGGAGATGGGCCGGATCTTCGTCATGATGCATGGAGACTGTGATGAAGAGGGCGCAGTCGAGGCCCTGCAGAATGTCTTTGGCATCACCGGCATCTGTCCGGTCGTGATCGTGGAAGATATGGATTACGATCATGTAGCCGGAGAGGTCGTGAAGTTTGTCAGAGAAAATTATCCGGAGGAGAAGGCGACGTTCAAGATCAATGCCCGCCGTCCGTGGAAAGGCTATCCGAAAGATTCCATGCAGCTGAACGCGGATCTCGGTGAAGCCGTGCTCATGGCATGCCCGTGGCTCTCGGTCGATGTCCATGATCCGGACATTGTGATCAGCGTAGAAGTGCGCCAGAGCGGCGTATACATCTATTCAAAAGTGATTCCGGGGCCCGGCGGACTTCCGGTCGGAACGAGCGGCAAGGCTGAACTGCTGCTCTCCGGCGGTATAGATTCACCTGTTGCCGGATACATGATCTCAAAGCGCGGTGTGGAAATTGATGCCATCTATTTTCACGCGCCGCCGTATACGAGTGAGCGGGCAAAACAGAAGGTCGTCGATCTCGCAAGAGAAATTTCAAAGTATACCGGACCGATTCATCTCCATGTCATTAATTTCACGGATATTCAGCTTGCCATCTACGAGAAATGCCCGCATGAGGAGCTGACGATCATCATGCGCAGGTATATGATGCGGCTGGCAGAGATTTTTGCAAAAAAGGACGGGGCACTGGGACTTATCACCGGCGAGAGTATCGGTCAGGTCGCGAGCCAGACGACGCAGAGTCTGCTCTGTACAAATGCAGTCTGCACGCTGCCGGTTTTCCGTCCGCTCATTGGCTTTGACAAGCAGGAGATCATCAACGTGTCCGAGCGGATTGGCACGTATGATACGTCCATCGAACCGTATGAGGACTGCTGCACCATCTTCGTCGCAAAACATCCGGTGACACATCCGCTGCTGAAGGTTATTGAGAAATCGGAACACAACCTTGATGATGTGATCGGACCGCTCATGCAGCAGGCGGTAGATACCGCGGAGACAATTACCGTCAGCAGCTGAGAGGCGTGATCGGCTGAGTCTCTCTGCCCGCGTAAAAGAACATGGATAAAGGGCTGCGGAGAAACGCAAAGGCGTTTCCCCGCAGCCCCTTTTTCAGATCATATATCATCTGACCGTTTATATCACTGCTCGCTGATCATGTACGGTTTGAGAGCTTCAAGGACCTCGTCCAGTTCGCTGCCCTCGGTGTGGATGTTCAGGTCGATCGGCTTGGACAGATCCAGACTGAAGATACCCATAATGGACTTCGCGTCAATTACATATCTTCCGGATACAAGATCAAAATCGAAATCATATTTGGAAATCGCATTTACAAAATTCTTCACTTTATCGATAGAATTCAGTGAGATTTTTACTGTTGTCATCTAAATACCTCCATCAGTATATCTGCTGTTTGTTTTCTTTTCGGTGTGCTGTCCCGCCTGCGTTCTGATTCTGCAGCTGACAGCTTCTTTACAGCATTATCTTACGTTTATTGCCTTTAAAAGTCAACGACCAACCCGCGCATTTATCCTGTGACAGGTGCTGCGCATCCGCTTCCGGTCACTGTCACACACAGATACTGCCAGACCTTACAGTTCGGATGTCCGTCAGAGCCATGGAACACATGGAGAATCCCAGGCGATAAGATTTTCATCCCCCCCGGGGGCTTCAACGGGTGAGATCTCTCTGATAAAATCATCATATCCTTTGTTATTGGGAGGGGAATACCAAATGCATATTCCGGAGAACTATCTGAACGGTGCTACCTGCGGTGTGATGTTTGCGGCTATGGCGCCTGTGTGGGTGCACGCGGTGCGCTCGGTGAAGAGAAATGTACCGAAGGCGAAGATTCCGATGCTGGGTGTCGGGGCAGCATTTTCTTTTGTAGCCATGATGTTCAATGTTCCGCTGCCCGGCGGTACGACGGGACATGCGGTCGGAGGTACGCTGATCGCCGTTCTTCTCGGGCCGGATGCTGCCTGTCTGGCCGTCTCGATCGCACTGCTGATACAGGCGCTGCTTTTCGGAGACGGCGGGGTTCTGGCTTATGGCGCTAATTGCTTCAATATGGCTTTTGTGCTTCCCTATATGGGTTATGCTGTCTATCAGTTCCTGCGTAAGCATATACATGCAAAGAGCGGGCGATATGCGGCTGCGGGTATTGGTTCCTATGCAGGCATCAATGCTGCGGCATTCTGTGCGGCGGTCGAATTCGGTATTCAGCCATATATTTCGCATGATTCCGCCGGGAATCCGCTCAACTGTCCGTACGGCCTGAATATTTCCATTCCGGCAATGATGGCGGGCCATCTGACAGTCTTCGGTGCGGTAGAGGTGATCTATACGGTAGCCATGCTTGCTTTTATTGCCAGGACGTCATCTGATCTGCTTCCTGAGAACACGATGCCTGCCACTGAGGCAGGACGTCATGGCAAACTGTTTGCCCTGCTGGCAGTGCTGATCTGTCTGGTTCCGCTCGGCCTCATTGCCACGGGAACTGCCTGGGGCGAGTGGGGATCCGATGAGATCGCGGAGGTTACCGGATTTTCACCGGCCAACCTGATCAACGGATGGGAGCTGCGCGCGCTTCTTCCGGATTACTCCTTCGGCGGACTGCCGGATGCCGTGGGATATATCCTGTCGGCTGTGATCGGTGTGGCACTCTGCATCATTGTTTTTACGCTGATATCCAGAAGAATGAGGGATAAGACGGAGTACGGCCCCAGAACAGCATAAGACCGGTGAATTACAGAATATATCCGGGTGATGTTTAACCGGTGAATCGCTGAATCGCTGAATACATCTGAGTGACTTTTAGAGGATATGCATACAGAGCCTGTCGGAATCAGAAAATCCGGCGGGCTCTGTATGTGTCATATCACATGCATTGACGGAAGGAGCAGTCATGCTGACAGTGCAGAAAATACAGCAGGAAGCGCAGACAGGCTCGGCAGAAGTGCCTTCCTGGCTGACGCAGGAAGAGGTCTATGAGCCGCCGAAGGACAGAGACCGCTTTATCGGCAGGAGCATCATGAAACTTCTGGGGACGCTGGCGGTGATCCGTGATAATCCCGCCGTTCGAAGAAAGGGCCCCGGGTCGGTCATGCGGCTCGTGTTTACGCTGCTGTGTATCGTCCTCATGGCGGTATCGCACAATATGCTCTTTACCTATATCATTCTTGCCGCTTTTCTGGTCAGGGCCATGGTGCTTCCTGCAGATCAGCTCTCGAGAGTATTCCTGGGCGCTGTGGGTGCGGCGCTTTTCTCCATGCTGATTCTTCTGCCCTCGGTTTTCCTCGGGACGCCGCGCACCATGCTCACCGTGTCTGTCAAGGTGTTTGTGTCGGTGGGACTCATTAATCTCATGAGCGCTGTGCTGCCGTTCAATCAGATCACGGCGGCGCTGAAAGTCTTTCATCTGCCGGATACGGTTATTTTCATATTTGATATCACGCTGAAATATATCGCCATTCTCGGCGGGCTCTGTCTGGATGTTCTTATCTCGCTGCGGATGCGTTCGATTGGCAGAAACCGGGATAAAGGAAGTTCCATGTCGGGGGTGCTGGGCGTGACCCTTCTGAAGTCACGGGAAATGGCGGACGGGATGTACGCCGCCATGGTATGCCGGGGCTTTGAGGGTGAGTACCGCAGGGAGCAGAAAAAAATACTGTCTGCCGGTGATCTTCCGCTTCTGCTGTTTACAATCTTTGTTATTGCGGCGTATATTTATCTGGAGTGTGCTTTGTGAGTCTGTTGCGCATGAATGCAGACAGTATATTCAAAACGGGAAAAGACGCAGTCATATGATGGATCATCAGCCTGAAAAAATTATCGAACTTCAGAATATATGCTTCGCCTATCAGGGAGAGATCGCGCTCAGGTATATATCTTTTGATGTAAACCGCGGGGAGGCAGTCATTCTGCAGGGGCCGAACGGATGTGGGAAATCCACACTGATCCACCTGCTGAACGGCATTGTTTTTCCGGAGGAGGGCACATACCGGTTCGAAGGCCACGAAATATCGGAGAAGACGATGAAAGACAGTTCGTTTTCGAAGAAATTTCACCAGAAGATCGGCTATGTATTCCAGAATCCGGATGTGCAGCTGTTCTGCGCGAGCGTGGAGGAGGAGATCGCCTTCGGCCCGCTGCAGATGGGACTTGACGATGCGGAGGTTCGGCGCCGTACGGACGATGTGATCCGGATTACCGGGCTGGAGAAACTGAGGGAAAGAGCACCTTATCATCTGAGCGGCGGGGAAAAAAAGAAGACCGCTCTCGCCTGTGTGCTCTCTGTAAATCCGGAGGTTCTGATCCTCGATGAGCCGCTGGCAGGGTTGGACAGGCGTACGCAGGACTGGCTGACCGCCTTTCTGCAGAAACTGAAGGCGGCCGGGAAGACTATGGTCATCGCCACGCATGATGAAGCTCTGGCGAAGAAGCTCGGGGATCGCTTTATTATATTCGATGAGGATCACCGCGCCTCAGAACAGATGCCCGGCGGATCGTGACAGGAGAACAGGATTTTCATGAAGAAAGCAGCTTTACACAATCTCGGCTGCAAGGTGAACGCCTACGAGATGGAAGCCATGCAGCAGATGCTGGAGAAAGCCGGCTATGAGATCGTTCCGTTTGAACCGGGTGCGGATGTATACGTGATCAACACCTGCACGGTGACGAACATCGCCGACCGGAAATCCAGACAGATGCTTCACCGCGCAAAAAAAATGAACGAAAACGCCGTCGTTGTGGCCGTGGGCTGCTACGCACAGGTGCGGGGAGAAGAACTGGCGGCAGATCCGGAAGTAGATATCGTCATCGGGAGCAGCCGAAAATCGGACCTCGTGAGGGAAATAGAGGCGTGGCAGAAAGCACATGGAACCTCAGTGGCCGGATCGCAGACGAAGGCGCTTACGGATGTGGGATCCTGGAAACAGGACTCATATTATGAGCATCTGGAGATCGACCGCACAGAGGAACACACGCGTGCTTTCATTAAAGTACAGGACGGGTGCAATCAGTTCTGCTCCTACTGCATCATTCCCTACGCGCGCGGCCGTGTACGCAGCCGCGATCCGGAGGACGTCGCGGGGGAGATCACGCGTCTCGCCGCTACCGGTGTGAAGGAGGTCGTCATCACCGGAATTCACCTGTGCTCCTACGGGGCAGACCGGCTGCACAGTTCTGACAATGGACAGGGTGATAACGGACAGGCAGGCAGCCGCCGGTGTGCGGAACTGCTTCACCTGCTGCAGAGAGTGAACGGGATCGACGGCATTGAGCGTATCAGGCTTGGATCGCTGGAACCGGGTTACCTGGATGAGGAATTTATCCGCGGACTGGCTGCGCTTCCGAAAATATGCCCGCACTTCCACCTCTCGCTGCAGAGCGGCTGCGCCAGAACGCTGAAGGCGATGAACCGGAAATACACACCCGGAGATTTTTCTGAAGTTGCGGCCCTGATCCGCAAGTACTACGAGCACCCTGCCCTCTGCACAGATATCATCACGGGATTCCCGGGAGAGACGGCAGAGGATTTTGAAGAGTGCAGAGCTTTCGTGTCAGATATCCATTTCTTTGAGACACATATTTTTCCGTATTCCAGACGCGGCGGGACGAGGGCTGCCGCCATGGCAGGTCAGAACACGGAGGCGGTGAAAAAGGCCCGCGGCGATGTGCTCCGCGCCATTGACAGGGAGAGAAGAAAGGAATTTCTGCGCTGGTATATCGGCAAACCTGTGGAAGTGCTCTTTGAAGAGCAGACAGAGATCGACGGCCGGAAGTACTGGACAGGGCACGGCCGCGAATATCAGAAAGTACTGCTCGCGGATTCGCGGGATCTCTCCAATCAGATCCTCACCGTCACGGCGACGCAGATCACCGGCGGGGACTATCTGCTCGCCTACTGACGCACCCAACTTGCCAAGTGCATCAGCATAAGTTATAATCTACGCGAGCAGTGAGCCGCATCCGTACACGCGGAGCGTGAAACGGTGAGGCGAACGCCGCGAAAGCACGACGAAGTCGGGCATACGCGAGCAGTGAGCCGCATCCGTACACGCGGAGCGTGAAACGGTGAGGCGAACGCCGCGAAAGCACGACGAAGTCGGGCATACGCGAGCAGTGAGCCGCATCCGTACACGCGGAGCGTGAAACGGTGAGGCGAACGCCGCGAAAGCACGACGAAGTCGGGCATACGCGAGCAGTGAGCAGCGGCGGTCAGTCCGTGTGTCAGTATAAGGATGGTGTACCATATGGAAGATTTAGGTAATACACAATATTTTCAGATAAATCAGGATAATGAGGTCCCGGTTAAAAAAGTCCTCGATACCGTATATCATGCGATGGAGGAGAAGGGATACAATCCGGTCAATCAGATTGTCGGATATATTATGTCCGGAGATCCGACCTATATCACTAACCATAACGGTGCGCGCAGTATGATCATGAAGGTTGAACGCGACGAGATTGTGGAAGAACTTCTCAAAGAGTATATCAAGAACGAGGCCTGGAAGGATACGGACGACGATGGGGATAAGGGCGTATTCTGATGAGAATCCTCGGACTTGATTACGGGTCGAAGACTGTCGGTGTGGCAGTGAGTGACTCGCTGCAGATCACCGCTCAGGCGTTGGAGACGATCTGCCGGCCGCGGGAGACGAAACTTCGTCAGACGCTCGCGCGGATCGATGAACTGTGCCGTCAGTATGAGGTGGAGCATATTGTACTCGGATATCCGCTGCATCTGGACGGAGGTATGAGCGACAGCGCAGAAAAGGCGCTGGCATTTCGCGAACTGGTTGAGAAACGGACGGGAATTGAAGTCACGATGTGGGATGAAAGACTGACTACATCAGCAGCTGACGATATTCTCGATGAAGCAGGCATCAGAGACAGACATGAACGCAAGGCGGTGATCGATCAGATTGCGGCCGGATTTATACTGCAGGAATATCTGGACCGCTATGGAAAAAATGCCATGAAGGGGCAGAAGGTTCCGGATATCCAGGGGAAAGACATCTGAAAACTGTTCCGAAGCGGGCAGAAAAGCAGATGACGGGAGCAAGAGGTTGAAGAAGGAAAAAATCACTTTTGAGGGTGAGAACGGCGAAAAACAGGATTTTTACGTGGAAGAGGAGACAAGAATAGCCGGAACGGACTATCTCCTCGTGTCAGATTCCGCAGAGGACGACGCCGAAGCCCTGATCCTCAAGGATGTCTCTAAAGAGACAGACCAGGAGGGCAGGTACGTCATTGTGGATGACGACGTGGAATTGGAAGCTGTCGCACGCATTTTTCAGGAAATGCTGGGCGACGATGCAGATCTGCAGTGAGATGCCGGGAATGTCAGATGTCTGCGTGACGAACAGACGGACAGGCATTCGGGCATCACAGTGTCAGAACTGTGGTTTTACGGCTGCAGGGCGAATGGCAGCCGGCTGAAAACAGAATTTGGAGGTTATTTTTGAGCAGTAAGAGGAATGCGCCTGCACCGAAAAGCAGGTTGAAGATCATCCCTCTGGGCGGCCTCGAGGAAATCGGCATGAATATCACGGCCTTCGAGTATGAAGACAGTATCGTGGTTGTCGACTGCGGCCTGGCCTTCCCGGATGATGATATGCTGGGGATCGATCTGGTCATACCGGATATTACGTATTTAAAACAGAATATCGATAAAGTAAAAGGCTTCGTGATCACACATGGTCATGAGGATCATATTGGAGCACTGCCGTATGTGCTGAGGGATATCAATGTCCCGATCTATGCGACAAAACTCACCATGGCGCTGATTGAGCATAAGCTCGAGGAGCATAACATGCTTCAGGGGATAAAGCGCAAGGTGATCAAATTCGGACAGTCCATCAATCTCGGACATTTCCGCATTGAGTTTATCAAGACGAATCACAGTATTCAGGATGCTGCGGCACTGGCGATCTATTCACCTGTAGGAACGGTCGTTCACACGGGAGATTTCAAGGTGGACTATACACCTGTTTTCGGTGACGCCATCGATCTGCAGCGCTTTGCCGAGATCGGAAAAAAGGGCGTGCTCGCCCTCATGTGCGACAGTACGAACGCGGAGCGTCCGGGCTTCACGATGTCCGAGAAGACCGTGGGAAGAACGCTTGACGTCATTTTTTCCGAGCACCGCAAACAGAGGCTGATTATTGCGACTTTCGCGTCTAACGTTGACCGCGTGCAGCAGATCATCAATGTGGCTTACAAGTACGGCCGGAAGGTCGTGATCGAGGGCCGCAGCATGGTGAACATCATCACCATCGCTTCTGATCTGGGCTATCTGAATATCCCGGAAAACACACTGGTCGACATCAACCAGATGAGAAATTATCCGGATGAGAAGATGGTTCTCGTGACGACGGGAAGCCAGGGCGAGTCGATGGCAGCGCTGTCCCGCATGGCTGCGGATATTCACAAGAAGGTTACGATCAAGCCGGGCGACCTGATCGTATTCTCTTCACATGCCATCCCGGGCAATGAAAAGGCAGTGTCGAATGTCATCAATGAGCTCTATGAAAAGGGCGCCGAGGTGATCTTCCAGGATGTACACGTGTCGGGCCACGCCTGCCAGGAAGACATCAAACTGATCTATTCTCTGGTGAAGCCCAAATACGCGATTCCGGTGCACGGCGAATACAGGCATCTGATCGCCCAGAAAAATATTGCCCTGGAACTCGGCATTCCGAAGCAGAATATTTTTATCATGAAGACCGGACAGGTTCTGGAACTCGGTCAGAACAGCGCGAAGATCACCGGCACCGTCGAGACCGGAGAAGTTATGGTTGACGGACTCGGCGTGGGAGATGTGGGCAATATCGTGCTCCGCGACAGACAGCATCTGTCGGAGGACGGTATTATGATCGTTGTCATGACGCTGGATAAGGCCAGCGGCATGCTGATCTCCGGACCGGAGATCGTCTCCCGTGGATTCGTGTATGTGCGCGAATCGGAAGACCTGATCGATGAGGCGCGCAATGTCGTGGACGATGCGGTCAATGAGTGCCTGGATGCACATATTACGGACTGGGGCAAACTGAAATCTACGATCAAGGATGCTCTGGGAAGCTTTGTGTGGAAACGCACGCAGAGACGTCCGATGATCCTTCCGATCATTATGGAGGCGTGATCATGGCAGATAATGACGTAGAGAAGAAGCTCAGAGATCTGATCAGCGCGATGCGGAATTCGGACGAATACCGCCGCTATCAGCGGCTGGAGGCAGAGCTGTCTGTCCGGCCGGATCTGAAGCAGGCTGTCAATCATTACCGCAACCGGGTATTTGAGATGCAGAATTCCAACCGCGATATCTTTGATGAGACAGACTATGTCATTCATGATTTTGACCAGCTGACAAAGGATCCGCTGGCGGCAGAGTATCTCGATGCAGAGAATTCCGTCTGCGGCATGATCCGCAAGGTAGTAGAGGCAATCTCGGCGGAGGTTATTGTCACCCTGCCCGACGGACAGAATCAGGCGTGAAATCATAGCGCCGCTCTTCTGTCTGACAGACGATAGCAGGTGTGAAATCGTGACACTGTCAGCCGGTCCGGCGGACAGTGCCAGCATGTAACAGGAGGTTCGGTTTATGGCCGACAGAAATAAGGAACGGGACAGTCTGGGGTACCGGGTAGCCATCGGCGGCATCCGTGTGGTTCTGCATATCCTGATTGTCATCGTGCTTATTGTTTTTCTGATCTTTCTCGCTCAGAAAGCATATGGCCTCGGATATGAGGTCTTCGACGAGGAGCCGGTTGACAGCGGTGAAGGACGTGCCGTGACAGTGACAATCACTGACGACATGTCTGTGCGGCAGATCGGCATGCTGCTGCGGTCTGAGGGACTGCTGACGGAGAGCGTCGAGGCATTTCAGATTCAGGAGTTTATCTCCGAATATCACGGTGATATTCTCCCGGGAACTTATACGCTGCGCACATCGATGACAGCGGATGAGATGTTCCCCATCCTCGCGCAGGATCAGCCGGACGCCTCAGATTCTTCGGACGGTACTGTAGTATCGTCTTCCTGAGGACGGCGGACTGCCGGCGAATGGCGCCCCGGGGATGCATCCGGCGGGGCAGGAAAGGACAGGCTGATGATTGTAGATGAGCGGATGCTCACTTTCATCAATTCTCTGGATCATGGACTTACGCCGTTTCTGGAGGATCTCCGGAAGAAGGCGGAGCAGGATGGTGTGCCGGTCATCCGGCGCGATATGCAGAGTTTTCTGAGAACCTGGCTGACGATCACGAAACCGACGGCGATTCTGGAGATCGGAACCGCCGTCGGTTTTTCTGCGATTCTGATGGCTTCCTATGGTGATCCATCTGCGAAGATCACGACGATAGAGGATTACGGCAGGCGCATTCCCATCGCCCGGGAAAATTTTCAGCGATCCGGATTTGCGGACCGCATCACGCTGATCGAGGGCGATGCGGCGGAGATTCTCCCGACACTGGATGGACCGTATGACTTTATTTTTCTCGATGCGGCAAAGGGACAGTACATCCGGTTTCTGCCGGAAATCCGGCGGATGATGAAGCCGGGCAGTGTGCTGATTGCGGATAACGTTCTGCAGGATGGCGATATCATAGAGTCGCATTATATCGTCGAGCGGCGCAACCGCACAATTTACCGGCGGATGCGCGAATTTCTGCGCGCGATCGAGGATGACGAAGGGCTTGAGAACTGTGTGCTTCCCGTCGGGGACGGCATCAGTATTTCTGCGGCCAGATGACAGAGACAGGAGAAAAAATATGCTGAAAAACGGAAAACCGGAGCTTCTGATCCCGGCAAGCTGTCTGGAAGTTCTGAAGGTGGCGGTTGCATTCGGTGCGGATGCGGTATACATCGGCGGAGATATGTACGGCCTCCGGGCGAGGGCTAAGAATTTCAGTCATGACGACATGCGCGAGGGCATTGCCTGGGCACATGCTCACGGTGTGAAGGTGCATGTGACAGTCAATATCATGGCTCATAATCAGGACCTTGAGGGCGTCCGCGCCTACCTCGGAGAACTGAAGGAGCTCGGACCGGATGCGCTGATCATCGCGGATCCCGGAATTTTTACGCTGGCAGGAGAGATATGCCCGGAAATCGAGAGACATGTGAGCACCCAGATGAGCACGACAAATTACCTGTCTGCGCGTTTCTGGTATGCACAGGGCGCAAAGCGGATTGTGACGGCGCGCGAGCTCTCTCTGGATGAGATCCGTACTCTGCGGGAAAATATGCCGGCGGAGATGGAACTGGAGTCGTTCGTCCACGGTGCGATGTGCATCTCGTATTCCGGCAGATGCCTTCTGTCCAATTATTTCACCGGACGCGATGCCAACCAGGGCGCATGCACGCATCCCTGCCGCTGGAAATATGTGGTCATGGAGGAATCGCGGCCGGGACAGTGTCTGCCGATCGAGGAAAATGAACGTGGGACGTATATTTTTAATTCGAAGGATCTCTGCATGATCGAGCACGTCCCGGACCTGATCAATGCCGGCATTGACAGCTGGAAGATCGAGGGACGCATGAAGACGGCGCTCTACGTCGCGACGGCGGCGAGAACGTACCGGAAGGCGATTGATGATTACACTGAGGATCCGGCGCTGTATGAGAAAAATCTGCCCTGGTACCGCGAGCAGATCGCCGACTGTACCATCCGGAATTTCACGACGGGCTTTTACTATGGAAAGCCATCGGCGGAGGATCAGATTTACGACAGCAATACCTATACGACAAATTATGTGTATCTGGGCTGCGTAGATCACATCGATGAAAACGGATGTGCTGTGTTCGGACAGAAAAATAAATTCTGCGTGGGAGACCGGATCGAGGTCATGAAGCCCGACGGGTCGAATCCGGAGGTGACGGTCCGCAGCATCTGTGATGCGGACGGTACGCCGATGGAGTCTGCGCCGCATCCGCAGCAGGAACTGCATGTGGATCTCGGGATGCAGCCGGAACCGTTTGATATTCTGCGGATGCGCTGCTGACGGGAAGTATCTGTATTTCTGAAAGGCCTCTGCTGTACATTCATAAAATTCGTTACAGTTCAGACGCTGCCAGAGCCACGGAACACATGGAGACTCCCAAGCCGAGACCTCCGCAGGCGTCGGTGGTTAATGAGTCCGAGCGTAGCGAAGGACGAATTTATCACCGCTACGCCGAGGACAAGCGAGAGCGTGTCGAGGCTGGAAGTCTCCATGTGTGACGGTGGCTGGCAAAGAGTGAACAGTAACTAAAATTCACATCATTTCAATTTAAACTGCTTGCAAACAGAGACATAAAAGTATAGTATAAGTATATATTCGCCAGATCAATTGTATCAGATCGCCATATCTGAAAGTTCTTAACTTACATTTTCCAGAGAATCATAATTTCTCAGTTGCTTTTTCCTTACATTTCCCAGAGAATCATAATTTCTCAGTTATTATTTCCACATTAACATTTTTCACAGGATCTGAAATTTAACCAGTTACGGGGTCTCTGACTGGAAGGGAGGAACTATGTTCTGCAGTATTCAGTCTGCGGCGATTTCCGGGGTGGAAGTGATCCCGGTTTCGGTCGAAGTCGATGTGAGCAGCGGAATGCCTTATTTTTCCATGGTAGGATTTGTTTCCTCGCAGGTGAAAGAGGCGCAGGAACGCGTACGCACTGCCGTGCGGAATCTCGGACTTTCTATTCCGCCCAAGAGGATAACGGTCAATCTGGCGCCGGGCAGCGTGCGGAAAGAGGGAACGAGATTTGATCTGCCGATCGCAGCGGCTGTTCTGGAAGCGCTGGGAAGCATACGGCCGGAGACTTTCCGGGGAATGATGGTGATCGGCGAACTGCATCTGGATGGCAGCGTGCAGGGAATCGCCGGTGTTCTGCCGTCAGTGATCAGCGCAAGGAATCTCGGATGCCATACGTGTATTGTTCCGGCTGACAATCTGGCAGAAGGCAGAGCTGTGGAGGGAATCCGGATCATCGGCGTCCGTCATCTGCATGATCTGATCGACTTGGATCATGGCAGATTTCGCATGGATGTGACAACGGAGAATACAGGTAATAACAGTGCGCGGGGAAGCAGCTTGAAGGATTTCGGCGATATTCACGGTCAGGCAGGAGTCAAGAGAGCCGCGGTGATCGCCGCGGCGGGATTCCACAATATCCTTCTCTCGGGGCCTCCGGGATCGGGAAAGTCCATGGCAGCGGAGCGCATTCCCACGATTATGCCCGAACTCACGCCGGAGGAGAGTCTGGAGATCTCACAGATTTACAGTATCGTCGGCCTTCTTCCGCCCGGCGTGGCGCTCATGAGAGAAAGACCATTCCGCGCTCCGCATTATGCGATCACCGGGGCATCGCTGTGCGGAGGAGGGATCTGTCCGAAGCCAGGAGAGATCACCCTTGCTCACCGCGGTGTGCTTTTTCTGGATGAACTTCCCGAGATGAATCCCGCGACGGCTGAAATGCTGAGGCAGCCTCTGGAGACAAGAAAGATCACGATTGCGAGAAGAGGCGGAACCTGCACATTTCCCGCGTCATTTCTTCTGGCGGCAGCAATGAATCCCTGCCCCTGCGGCTGTTTCCCGGATATGAACCGGTGTACGTGTACGCCGAAAATGATCATGAATTATCAGTCGCGTGTGAGTCAGGCACTGCTGGACCGCATTGATCTCCGCTGCGATGTGCCGGCGGCTTCTTATGAGGATCTGACGGATGCACATCCGGATCCTGTGAATTCGGCGGTTATGAGGAAAGCGGTTGTTCAGGCCCTGGAGATACAAAAGGTACGTTACAGCGGAATGGATACTCTTTTTAACAGCGAACTCGCCGCGCCGGATATCCGCAGGTTCTGTCCGTTCACGGATGAAGCGGAACGAATGCTGGAAAATGCTTTCCGCGATCTTGGACTTTCCGCGCGTGGGTATCATCATGTCATGCGCGTATCGAGGACGATCGCTGATCTGGATGAATCGGAGATGATCCATGAAGCACATGTCAGCGAAGCACTGTGTTTCCGCAGCCATGAGAACGAGGAACTTCAGAAATTATTTTCGCCGCGATGAATGCTGTAGATCGTTGGAGGAACAGGAGAAAATGCAGATGAAGAATACCGTGAAGGATGCTGTGAACTACGAGCGCAACCTTCGTCATGAAAATGACGGAGAAATTCTGAAGCAGATTCGTGTCATCCGGCGGGGCGACTCCGATTATCCGCCCTGTTTTATGCTATATCCCCGCATGCCGCAGAGCTTCTATCTTCTGGGAACACTTCCTGACCCGGCCAGGAAAACGGCAGCAATCGTCGGCGCCAGAGGATGTTCTTCCTATGGAAAAGAACAGGCGATCCTTTTTGGCCGGAGGCTGGCAGAAGCGGGAGTACAGGTGATCTCAGGCATGGCCTATGGCATCGATGCCTTTGGACAGAGCGGTGCGCTGGACGGCGGAGGCCGCGTCTTTTCCGTTCTCGGTACAGGCGTGGACGTGTGTTATCCCAGACAGAATTACGCGCTGTACCGCCGTATCCTCCGTGAGGGCGGCGGTATTCTCTCTGAATACGAACCGGGTTCGCCGCCGGACGCCTGGCACTTTCCTGTCCGCAATCGTCTGATCAGTGCGCTTGCGGATGTCGTGCTCGTCGTGGAGGCGAAGATCAGAAGTGGTTCGCTGATCACGGCTGACTATGCGATGGAACAGGGCAAGTCGATTTATGCCGTGCCGGGCCGCAACGGCGATGCACTGAGCAGCGGCTGTAATCGTCTGATCTCGCAGGGCGCGGGGATCGCCTGGACGCCGGAGGTGATCCTGGAAGAACTGGGATTTGCATGTGATGACGAAGCGTTTATGCCGGATTGCGACGATGAAGATATACCGGGTGTGGCTGAAAAGACAGCTGAGCACCGGCAGAGGAGTCAGGAGAAGAAAATTCAGGGTCGGGGAGAGAGTAAAGGACAGCCGCGCAGTCTTCCGGAGAAATGGGAACATGCCGATGACTTCCGCAGGATATACAGGCATCTGGAACGCACGCCGAAAAGCCTTCATCTGCTGATCACGGAGAGCGGACTGGATCCGTCGACAACGGCAGGTGTCTTAATGCAGCTCTGTGTATCGGGCTATGCTGAGGAATCGGTACCGGGATATTTTTGCCGGAAGGATGGGTGACCGGCATCACTGGAAGAGTGCCGGAGTGGGAGCTTTGAAGAATGCCGAAGGGGAACTTTGGGTTGCACGAGCAATTTTTTTGCGTTATAGTGCTATGCGAAACTGTTTTCAAGGCGGTAGAGGGCTATTTTCTGCCATGAATTGATCAGGAGGAATCGCTTTGGCTAACAATCTTGTTATTGTGGAGTCACCAACCAAAGTTAAACCTGTCCAGAAATTCCTGGGCAAAAACTATACGGTTCTCGCATCGAACGGACATGTGCGGGATCTTCCCAAGAGCAGCCTCGGCATTGATATCGAACATGATTTTGAACCCAGATATATCACGATCCGCGGCAAGGGACCGCTGGTTGCTTCTCTGAAAAAGGCGGCCGACAGGGCCGACAGGGTTTATCTGGCAACCGACCCTGATCGCGAAGGAGAGGCTATCGCATGGCATCTGTCCAAAGCGCTCAAACTGGATGAGCACAAGATGCACCGTATTACTTTTAATGAGATTACGAAGACAGCCGTGAAGGCTTCCCTGAAGAATGCGCGGGATATCGACATGAATCTCGTCGATGAACAGCAGGCGCGCAGGTGTCTTGACCGCATGGTGGGCTATGAGATCAGCCCGCTGCTCTGGAAGAAGATCAAGAGAGGACTCTCCGCAGGTCGTGTGCAGTCTGTGGCGCTCCGCATTATCGCTGACCGCGAAAATGAGATCAATGCTTTCATTCCGAAAGAGTACTGGACGCTTGATGCGGATTTTTACACGGATGGCGGCAGCAAGCCGCTGACGGCTCATTTTTACGGCGATACCAAAGCCAGGATTGACATAGAATCAAAGGATCAGCTGGATGGAATTCTGCGTGGCATGGAGAATTCAAAGTTCAGCGTAAAAGATGTGAAAAAGGGTGAGCGGATCCGCAAGGCACCGCTTCCGTTCACAACCAGTACGCTGCAGCAGGAGGCGTCGAAGACGCTGAATATGTCTACGTCGAGAACGATGCAGATCGCGCAGCAGCTGTACGAAGGTATAGAGCTGCCGAGAGAAGGTGTCGTTGGTATGATCTCCTATCTGAGAACGGATTCCACACGTATCTCGGAAGAGGCGGATCAGCAGGCGCGGAAGTATATCGGAGAGCAGTACGGAAGCAATTACGTTGCTTCCGGCGCGACGACGGAGAATAAGAACCGCAATGCACAGGATGCCCACGAGGCCATCCGGCCGACGGATATCACGCGTACGCCGGTGAAGGTTAAGGAGTATCTGTCAAGAGATCAGTTCCGTCTGTACCAGCTGATCTGGCGCCGTTTTGCCGCAAGCCGGATGGCTGAGGCCAGATATGAGACGAACACGGTGCATATCACGGATGGCAGATATGTGTTCAACGCATCTGCGTCCAGAGTGAAATTTGACGGTTTTCTGTCTGTCTACAATGACAATGAAAAAAAGCTGGAAAATGACCATCTGAACGGCGTTCAGGAAGACAGCGTGCTGAAGCTGGAGAAATTTGATCCCGAGCAGCACTTTACGCAGCCGCCGGCACACTACACGGAAGCTTCTCTGGTGCGCACGCTTGAGGAACTCGGGATCGGCCGCCCCAGTACGTATGCGCCGACGATCTCGACGATTATCAACCGGCACTATGTGACAAGGGAAAAGAAAAATCTTTATATTACGGAGCTCGGAGAGGCTGTGAACAATATGATGCTCGAGGCATTCCCGAGTATCGTCAACGTGGATTTCACGGCAAATATGGAGCAGCTGCTCGACGCTGTCGGCACAGGCAAAATCGCGTGGAAAACGATTATCCGGAATTTCTGGCCGGATCTGGAAGAGTCTGTGAAGCAGGCCGAGGCCAACCTCGACAAGGTGAAAATCGAAGATGAAGTCACAGATGTCATCTGCGAGAACTGCGGCCGCCATATGGTCGTAAAATACGGCCCGCACGGCAAATTCCTCGCCTGCCCGGGATTCCCCGAGTGCCGGAATACAAAGCCTTACTTTGAAAAGACGGGCGTGAAATGTCCGAAGTGCGGCGGAGAGATTCTGATGAAGAAGACCCGCAAGGGCCGTCGCTATTACGGATGTGAGAACTATCCGACCTGTGATTTTATGTCCTGGCAGAAACCCTCGAACACGCGCTGTCCGAAGTGCGGAGGCTATATGGTTGAGAAGGGCAATAAGCTGGTCTGCGCCGATAAGGAATGCGGATGTGTGCTTCCGCTGGATCATCAGAAGCCGGCATCCTGATTTCAGTTGTTAGAAAAAACACAGCTGATGCTCACATTCACCATAATATTCATGCAATTTATATTAAATTCTGAAAAGTCTTGCCATTTTCAAAAAGGAATGCTACACTGAAGGTATTCCGATGATCAGGGGGAGTCCGGAAAAGGAGAATAGATGAGTAGCGTAGAACTGCTGGACAAGACAAGGAAGATTAACAATCTGCTTCATAATAACAATTCGAGCAAAGTAGTCTTCAATGATATCTGCGCTGTCCTGGAGGAATGTCTCGATTCCAATGTACTCGTTATCAGCAGAAAGGGTAAAGTTCTTGGTGTCGCAGTGAGCAGCGGCGTCAGGGAGATTACGGAGCTCATCACCGATGAAGTCGGCCAGCATGTCGATCAGCTTCTCAACGACAGACTTCTCAGCGTTCTTTCTACCAAGGAAAATGTCAATCTGAGCACCCTCGGTTTTGAAAACGAGGAGATCAACAGCAAATACACGGCAATTATCAATCCTATCGAAATTGCCGGTGAGAGGCTCGGAACCGTTTTTATGTACCGGTATGAGCCGATGTATGATATTGACGACATTATCGTCAGCGAATACGGAACGACGGTTGTCGGACTGGAAATGATGCGTTCCGTAAATGAGGAGAATGTGGAGGAAAACCGCAAGATTCAGGTCGTTAAATCGGCATTTGCGACACTCTCTTATTCTGAACTGGAAGCTATCATCCATATCTTCGATGAGCTGGACGGCAATGAGGGCATCCTCGTGGCAAGCAAGATCGCCGACAGAGTCGGTATCACCAGATCCGTGATCGTAAATGCGCTCCGCAAGTTTGAGAGCGCCGGGGTGATCGAATCCAAATCGAGCGGTATGAAGGGCACATACATCAAGGTGCTCAACGATTATATTTTTACAGAGCTCGATGAGATAAAAAAGAAAAGAAGCCGGGAGGGTACGGGCAGGTGATCATTCGCCCGTTACAGGATGATAAGGCGCCTCACGCGCATGCATGGAAACCATGTGTGTACGTGAGGCGCTTTTTCGCGAACACTGCGATAGAGTGAGAATCCGGCAAAGCTGCTTTCTCACAATTACCGCCATTATGCCGGAGACATGTGGGAGCGCGTCATTGGTGGAAGGCTCTGTCTGCTCAATTTGTGAAAATTAAAGAAAAACAGCGTTTAACAGAGTAAACATGAGATAATTTACTAAAACATCAAATTATACGGATATAATTACAGTTGCTAAACAGGGTGGATTTACATATGATAAACATTGTTGAGTAGCACTCAAATCAAATGAGTGCTAATAAGCAAGACAGATAAGAGATTCCGAATACATAGACTAAAGGAGGCTGTTGATCATGAAATTAGTTCCGTTAGGAGACAGGGTAGTTCTGAAACAGGTTGAGGCAGAAGAGAAGACCAAATCAGGCATCATTCTCACCAGCGCAAACAAGGAAAAACCGCAGGAAGCTGATGTTATTGCCGTAGGACCCGGAACCAGCAAAGTTAAGATGGAAGTAAAGGAAGGCGACCGCGTCGTATTCGCTCAGTATTCCGGAACACATATCAAGCTCGATGATGTAGAGTATATTATCGTAAAGCAGGAAGATATTCTTGCCGTTATCAAATAAAGACACATCGCTTATATAGTTAATAATCAGGAGGATAGTTATTATGGCAAAAGATATTAAATACGGTGCTGATGCGAGAGCTGCACTTCAGGCCGGCGTTGACAAACTTGCAAATACCGTAAGCGTTACACTTGGACCGAAAGGCCGTAACGTAGTTCTTCAGAAATCTTATGGCACACCGACCATCACAAATGATGGTGTTACTATTGCCAAGGAGATCGAGCTGAAGGATGGCTATGAGGATATGGGTGCTCAGCTGATCCGTGAAGTTGCATCCAAGACAAATGATGTGGCCGGTGATGGCACCACGACCGCTACGGTTCTGGCACAGGCTATGATTCAGGAAGGTACCCGCAACCTGGCTGCAGGCGCTAACCCGATCATCCTCAGAAAAGGCATGAAGAAGGCTTCTGACAAAGCCGTTGAATATATTAAGAAACATTCCGTAAAAGTTACCGGCAAGGATCAGATCGCACGAGTTGCTTCCATTTCAGCAGGCGACGATGAAGTCGGACAGATGGTTGCAGACGCCATGGAGAAAGTTACCAACGATGGCGTTATCACGATCGAAGAGTCCAAGACCATGCAGACAGAGCTTGACCTTGTTGAAGGAATGCAGTTCGACCGCGGCTATGTATCCGCTTATCTCGCTACGGATACCGAGAAGATGGAAGCTAATCTCGACACTCCTTATATCCTGATCACCGATAAGAAGATCAGCAATATTCAGGAGATCCTTCCGCTTCTTGAGCAGATCGTACAGAACGGCGCAAGCCTTCTGATCATTGCAGAGGATGTAGACGGCGAGGCTCTGTCGACCCTCATTGTCAACAAGCTCCGTGGAACCTTCAAGGTATGCGCTGTCAAGGCTCCGGGCTACGGCGACAGAAGAAAAGAAATGCTGCAGGATATCGCAGTTCTGACCGGCGGACAGGTTATTTCCTCTGATCTTGGCATTGAACTCAAGGATGCCACCATGGATATGCTCGGCAAGGCTAAGTCCGTACATATCACAAAGGAGAACACAACCATCGTTGACGGCTGCGGCGACAAGCAGGCCATCGCTGACCGTGTAGCACAGATCAAGTCGCAGATCAGCACAACAACATCTGATTTCGATAAAGAGAAACTGCAGGAGAGACTTGCCAAGCTGTCCGGCGGCGTTGCGGTTATCCGCGTAGGCGCTGCAACCGAGACAGAGATGAAGGAAGCAAAGCTCCGTATGGAGGATGCACTCAACGCTACCAAGGCTGCTGTTGAGGAAGGAATCATCGCAGGCGGCGGATCTGCTTACGTACATGCTTCCAAAGAACTCGCATCCTTCGCAGATTCACTGGAAGGCGATGAGAAGACCGGTGCAAGAATCGTTCTTAAGGCACTGAGAGCTCCGCTCAACAAGATCTCTGAGAACGCAGGAGCAGATGGCTCTGTCATCATCAACAAGGTTGAAGAGTCGGAGGACGGAATCGGCTATGATGCTCTGAATGACAAGTTCGTAGATATGATCTCTGCTGGTATCGTTGATCCGGCAAAGGTTACGAGAAGCGCTCTTCAGAACGCTACTTCCGTTGCATCTTCACTGCTCACCACAGAGGCAGCTGTTTCCATTATCCCGGAGCCGGCTCCGGCTGCTGCAGCACCTGCAGGCGGTGACATGGGATATTAATCGGCAGACGTAAAGCCGCTGTTCCCGTAAACTGAATAATGACGGTATGACCCCGCCCGAACATCACTGTTCGGACGGGGTCATTTGTGTTATATTAAAAAAGACGGACAACGGAGGAAAATGCATGAACGAACAGGCCATTAATCGTCTCAGGAAAAAATTCATCGCTGTAGCCATGGTGTCTTTTATTCTGGTGATGATTTTTATGGGCGGCCTTGTCTATCTGATCAATCTGCAGTCGACATCTCGGGAAAGCAGGATGGTGCTGAACCGCATTATTAAGTATGACGGCCGCCTTCCCGTTGACGAAGACAGTGAGTCGTCCCCGTCTTCATATACAAAATCTGAAGAGAGAAAAGTTTCGGGGACAGGCGGATCCGGGAATTCTGTTTCTTCATCAGGTGTCTCCGTCGGAGAGCAGGATGCATTGTCTGTATCCGCGGACTCTTCCTCTCCGGAACAGCATGAAATGGATGATCAGAATGTCATTCAGTACTTTCAGCACGTGTTTTATTTCGGCGATTATTCCGATGATGCAGGCGCGCGCCTCACAACCAGATATTTCGCTGTCCTCTACAACAGCAAAGATGAGGTGGAGCAGGTCACGCAGAACTACATAGAATCACTCACGGCTTCTGATGAAGTCGCCTATGCGGAAAAAGTGCGCGACCGCGGTTCATTCGGTGTGTATGGCGATTACTATTATAAAGTGGCTGAGCGAGAAAAAGGCGGGACGATTGTCGTCTTTCTGGACCGGTCGGAGCAGATCCTGACGAGCGGAAGAATTCTGATCACGGTATTTATCCTGCTGGCTTTGGGCTGTGTACTGTCCTTCTTCCTGCTGCGGGCACTCTCGTTTAAACTGGTGCAGCCGGAGATCGTGAATGCCGAGAAGCAGAAACAGTTTATTACAAACGCCAGTCACGAGCTGAAGACGCCGCTCGCCGTCATCCGGGCCAATACGGAAGTTGAGATGATGATGAACGGGGAAAATGAATGGAATCAGTCGACGATGCGTCAGGTGGATCACATGACGGGGCTGATCCAGAATCTCGTCGCCGTGACAAGGGCAGAAGAAAAGGAAGACATCGGTGATCTGCAGAAGATCGATGCATCTCAGGTCGTCGCAGATACCTGCGATACGTTTGCACCGGTCGCGACGCAGGACGGAAAGACATTTTCAAAAAATATTGCGCCCGATCAGCAGATGTATATGTCGGAGAGCATGCTGCGCCAGCTGACAGGCCTGCTGCTTGACAATGCCATCAAATACTGTGATGAGGGCGGTGCGGTAGCCGTAGATTTTTCCGTGAACAGGCATGTGGCACATCTCAGCGTATCTAATAATTATGCTGCGGGTGCAAAGGTAGATTACAGGCGCTTTTTTGAGCGTTTTTACCGCGAAGATGCCTCTCACAAGATTGATAACAAGAAAAAGGGCGGCTTTGGCGTCGGACTTTCCATTGCACAGGGAATCGTTAAGCATTTTGACGGCACCATTAATGTGGGATGGAAAAACGGCATCATTACGTTTACCTGTACACTGCGGGAGCCGGTCATGAAAGCAGTGCAGGAAGATATCCGGAATCATAACGATATGTGGCAGGAATACGGAACAGATGATGCAAAGGATGACTGCGGACATAAGCGTTCGGAATAGATTCTGACCGGAGAAGAAAACTGTGGGGCGGCAAAAGTATAATTTATTCCGCTGCGGGGACAGCGGACGGGAAAAGCGGAGGTAGAATTATGGTACCCGGCCATGTATTGACAAATGTATTACAGGAACTTGAGGATATCATGGAGGTCCAGATCGCACTGGTGAGCAGAAATCTGGACGTTCTGATGGAATTTCCGTCAGGAGAAAAGCCTGACCGGGAAGTCCTTTCCTCTTTTGTACAGTCTGCAGCTGACGGCATGCAGGTGCGGGATATGGTCTATACGAAGATCATCGACGGTGAGAGGATGGAATATATTCTCATTGTTTCCGGCGAAAATGCTGAGATCGTCTCCAGAATCGCTGCAAGTGAGATTCACGGATTCCTCGCCATGGCACAGGAGAGAGCTGACAAGAACCGTTTCATCCAGAGTGTCCTCCTTGACAATATCATGCCGATCGACATCCGTGAAGAGTCCGTCAAACTGAAGATCAGGGATGATGTGCCGCGCGCTGTATTTCTTGTAAAGGTGCCCGAGTCAAAAATGGCGCTGGCGCTGCAGACGCTGAAGGCTATGTATACCGTGACGAATGGTACGTTTGTCGTATCCGTGGATACCTGTCACATTGCCGTGGTCATGGAGGAAAAGTCGGATGCCGTCAGCGATGAGATGAATCAGACGGCGTTTATGATTTCGGATATGATGAACACGGAGGTCATGATCCAGGTTGTCGTATCCTACGGAACACCGGTGTGGCAGCTGGTCAACCTGTCGCGATCGTATAAGGAAGCGCAGCTCGCCATGGAGGTCGGCAGAATTTTCTACCCGGACCGCCGCGTTATATCCTATGACAAACTCGGCATCGGGCGTCTGATCTACCAGCTTCCGCAGTCTCTCTGTGAGATGTTTCTCAGGGAAACGTTCGATCATGATATCTTCTCAGAGCTGGATGACGAAGCCATGACGACGATCCGTACATTTTTCTCCAATGACCTGAATATATCAGAGACGGCGAGAAAACTGTATATACACAGAAATACGCTGGTGTATAGGATTGAAAAGCTGCAGAAGGTGACGGGACTGGATATCAGGAAATTTGATGAGGCAATGACTTTCAAGATTGCCATGATGGTTAATGATTATCTGCACAGCAACTGACAGGGAGGATAGAGAATGACATTTCAGGAGCTTAAGGATCTGGTAAAGAAAAAGGGATTTGGCACGGCTATGTACGGCAACGTCAACGGTGAACCCGTTTACCTGTCGCGCGGTGTGCGGGAGGCTTTTCTCAATGATGAAGAAGAGATTCAGCCGATCATTAATACGGTGATCGCATTTCAGGGCGGTGACTACGGTTCGGCTGCAGAAAACGGCAAGACGCCGACGGAGGGCCATGAGTACGGCCGGTACGATCTCGGCGTGTTTACAGAGGAAACAGCAGAAGATACGGCGGTATGGATCCACAGAGACGGATCGGCGGTCATCGTTTACTTCCGCTTCGAGAGATAATCCTGTATTGGACGCAAGATATCTGCCACATCCGATTACTTCGTGACCGGCTGTGGCATCTTGTATAGATGTTTGCTGCGTAAAAAAGGGCTGCCGCAATCCCGTCAGAACGGAATTGCGGCAGCCCTCTGTGCGTTCCTATCAGTGAACGATGGCAAGCTCAGTATCTTTATCGAAGATATGGAACTTTTCAGCGTTGACTGCGAATGTAACCTCATCACCGGTTCTCGCCGTTGAAGAAGGTTTTACGCGGGCAGTCATTGCTGTGCCGGCGAAATCGAAGTACAGGAACGTCTCAGCACCGAGAAGCTCATATACGTTAATCTTCGCTGAGAAGGATTCGCCCCATTTCTGGATGTCTTCCGGATCATCGGAGAGATCCTCAGGACGGATACCGGCAACAACGGTCTTGCCGATGTAGCCTTTCTCGATGAGAACTTTGCCCTTGGAATCAGGAAGCGGGAACTGAGCATTGCCTGCCTTCAGGACAACGGAGTTTCCGACTTTCTCAGCGACAGCATCGAAGAAGTTCATCTGCGGAGATCCGATGAAGCCTGCTACGAACAGGTTGCAAGGCGTGTTGTAAAGAGCCTGCGGTGTATCAACCTGCTGAACAACGCCCTCTTTCATAACGACGATTCTGGTACCAAGGGTCATAGCCTCGGTCTGGTCATGTGTAACGTAGATGATGGTAGCGCCCAGTCTGTCATGCAGTTTTGCGATCTCGGTTCTCATCTGAACACGGAGTTTTGCATCCAGGTTTGAGAGCGGCTCATCCATAAGGAAGACGCGGGGATTACGTACAATGGCACGTCCCATGGCAACACGCTGTCTCTGACCACCGGAGAGAGCCTTCGGCTTGCGGTCGAGCAGATGCTCGAGGTCGAGAATTCTTGCTGCTTCCTTAACCATCTTGTCGATCTGATCTTTCGGAACCTTACGGAGCTTCAGACCAAATGCCATGTTATCGTATACGGTCATATGAGGGTACAGAGCGTAGTTCTGGAAAACCATGGCGATATCTCTGTCCTTCGGATCGACGTCGTTCATAACCTTGCCGTCGATCTTTAAGGTACCGGATGTGATTTCCTCAAGTCCGGCGATCATACGAAGGGTGGTTGACTTTCCGCATCCGGAAGGTCCTACAAAGATGATAAATTCCTTGTCCTGAATCTCCAGGTTGAAGTCTTTAACAGCCTCAAAGCCGTTGGGATACTTTTTGCCGATGTGCTCCAGTGACAAACTAGACATTATTCAAATCCTCCTTAAAAAACGGATATCTGATCTCCGGAAGACATGTTCCTGTAAAATGAAATGTCCTCGCGGATCGTCATATCCATTAAACTGATCACGATGTCAGTATAGCTAAATCGGGAAAAGTTAACCATGGCATTTAATACAAGATTTTCAGCAGTGTTCCGTCAGAATGCTGTTCACTGCTTTACGTTTATCTGTTGTCGGTTACATTCTGACATTGCCAGAGCGCGTCGGGGCTGGAAGTCTCCATGTGTGACAGTGGCTGGCAAAGAGTGAACAGTAACTGTTGTCGGCTGATCATGCGCGAAGTGTTAGACAATGTCGTATGGCTGGCGTATAATGGCAGATAATGGTTCCAGGGAGGTTTTTTTCATGGAAGATCTGTTTACGGAAATGGATGTGACGAAGGCCAGAACGCCGCTCACCTATCTGGCACAGGGCCTGCTGATTGTCGTAACGGTTCTGCTCTTTGCCGCAGGGTTCTTTATTTTTCCCTATCTGCTGCTGGGCGGACTGGTCATGATCTATGTGGACCGCTGGCTTTTCAAAAAATTTCATGTAGAATGGGAATATTCCTATGTAAATGGTGAGCTCGATATCGCCAAGATTTTTTCAAAGGAATCCAGAAAGCATATTGCCACTTACGTGGTGAAAGATGCGGAGCTCTTTGCTCCGGTCAATTCTGACGCCATGAATCCTTACCGGGAACTGCCGGTGAAGGATTACACCGCGGGAACGAAGGAGGCCAGGAGCAGTGCTTATGCACTGGTGTATCGCACCAGTGGTGAGAGTTATACCGTGCTCCTCAGCCCCAATGATCAGATGATCAATGATATACGTGTGAGAATGCCCGGAAAGACGGTTATTTCCGGCAGATGACGAGTTGACTGTAATGCCGCTGCCGGCTGTGTTGACTTTCCAGATACCGTCTGTTAAATTTTGTATAAATCTGCCGGCTGTGTTCTGCGGCGATAACAGATTATGATATAGGTGTCATAAGTATGATAACAGGATCGCTACGCGCTACGCGCTCTCGCGATCCTCCCTCAGCTCGGGCTCTCATGTGGCTTCGCCCCACTACGCCCTCGCTGAGTGGGCGTGTCAATAAGTCATTCACCCACTTTTGCACAAGTGCAACGTGGGTGATGACTTTTGACACTGTTATCAGATTATAAAAAAATAAATATACAGATATAGAAGAAAGGAAGGTTCGTGAATGGGACAGATTATCGGTGAGGGAATTACTTTTGATGATGTTTTGCTTGTACCGCAGTATTCTGAGGTGACGCCGAACATGGTCGATGTGGGAACCTGGCTTACAAAGACGATTCACCTGAACATCCCTATGATGAGTGCCGGCATGGACACAGTCACGGAGCATCGTATGGCAATCGCCATGGCCCGTCAGGGAGGTATCGGTATTATTCATAAGAATATGACGATCGAGCAGCAGGCGGATGAAGTCGACAAAGTAAAACGCTCGGAAAATGGCGTCATCACCGACCCGTTCTACCTTTCTCCTGAAAATACACTGGCTGATGCCAATGCACTGATGGCCAAATACCGGATTTCAGGTGTTCCGATCACCGAGGGCAAGAAGCTCGTCGGCATTATCACGAACCGTGATCTCCTTTTTGAGACTGATTTCACGAAGAAGATCAAAGAGTCCATGACATCAGAAGGACTTATCACGGCCAAAGAAGGCGTTACGATCGAAGAGGCCAAGAAGATCCTCGCAAAGGCGAGAAAAGAGAAGCTGCCGATTGTTGATGACGAGGGAAATCTCAAGGGACTCATAACGATCAAGGATATTGAGAAACAGATTCAGTATCCGAATGCGGCAAAGGATGCACAGGGCCGTCTGCTCTGCGGCGCAGCTATCGGTATCACGGATGATGTGCTCGACCGTGTGGAAGCGCTTGTCAATGCCCATGTGGACTGCGTCGTTATCGACTCGGCACATGGCCATTCCGCCAATATCTTCAAATGTCTTCGCATGGTGAAGGATGCTTATCCGGATCTGCAGGTTATCGCCGGCAATGTGGCGACAGCCGGCGCTGTTCACGATCTGGTGGCAGCGGGTGCTGACTGTGTCAAGGTCGGCATCGGCCCCGGATCTATCTGCACGACCCGTATCGTTGCAGGAATCGGTGTTCCGCAGATCACGGCCATCATGAACTGCTATGAAGAAGCAAAGAAGACCGGAACGCCGATCATTGCCGACGGCGGCATCAAATATTCCGGCGATATCACCAAGGCCATCGCTGCCGGAGCCAATGTGACGATGATGGGTTCCATGTTCGCCGGCTGCGATGAGGCGCCCGGTGAATTCGAACTGTATCAGGGACGTAAATATAAGGTTTACCGCGGCATGGGTTCGCTCGGCGCAATGTCTCAGGCTCACGGAAGCGCGGACCGTTATTTCCAGGCGGGTGCGAAGAAGCTTGTTCCGGAAGGCGTGGAGGGACGTGTTGCTTATAAGGGCAGCGTAGAAGATACCGTATTCCAGCTGATCGGCGGTCTCCGCTCCGGTATGGGATACTGCGGTGCGAAGGATATTCCGACGCTGCAGGAGACGGGCAAGTTTGTGAAGATTACCTCTGCTTCGCTGAAGGAATCTCATCCGCACGATATTCATATCACCAAAGAGGCACCGAACTACAGCATTGAAGACTGATATGTGAAGTTCGTATAATAGATAATTATTAAGGGCGGCGCGGGAACTGATACAGGTTCCTGCGCCGCCCTTGCATTTATGCGTGCAGAGAGCCACACCCGGTCACGAAGTGATCGGGTGTGGCGAATGTCGCGATAACGATATAAAAGCGTGATCCGGCTTATTTGGATTTCTTCTGTGTCTCCACATCCTTCATCATCAGTGCACGAACCTTCAGCGGCAGGCCGAACAGGTTGATGAATCCTGTGGCATCGCTGTGATCATACATATCGCCGGTCGTGAACGATGCAAGGGAAGAGCTGTACAGGCTGTACGGAGAAGTCGTTCCGTTGCGGATGATATTGCCCTTATAGAGTTTCATCTTCACCGTGCCGGTGACAACTTTCTGTGTGGATTCAACGAATGCCTGAATTGCCTCGCGGAGCGGTGTAAACCACTTGCCCTCGTATACGATCTGTGCGAGCTGGCTGCCGAGTTTCTTCTTGGTCTCCATGGTCTCGCGATCGAGCACAAGCTCCTCGAGCTGATCGTGTGCTTCCATGAGAATCGTTCCGCCGGGCGTCTCATACACACCGCGGGACTTCATGCCTACAACGCGGTTTTCGACGATATCGATGATACCGATGCCGTTGGCGCCGCCGATCTTATTCAGCTCCTCAATGATTTCGGAAATCTTCATCTGTTTTCCGTTCAGAGCAACCGGTTTGCCGTCTTTGAAGTCCAGGGTGATTTCGGTTTCTCTGTCGGGCGCTTTTTCCGGGGGAACTGTCAGTACAAGAAGTTTGTCGTAGTTCGGCGCCTGTGACGGATCCTCAAGCTCCAGACCTTCGTGGCTGATGTGCCAGAGGTTGCGGTCGCGGCTGTATCCCTTGCCCATGGAAAACGGCAGGTCAATGCCGTGGTCCTTGCAGTACTGGATCTCGTCCTCACGGGACTGCATTTTCCAGACATCGGTCATGCGCCACGGAGCGATGATCTTGATATTCGGGTCCAGAGCGCGGATGCCGAGCTCGAAACGGATCTGATCGTTGCCTTTTCCGGTGGCACCGTGGCAGATGGCGGAAGCACCCTCCTTATGAGCTACTTCGACGAGCTTCTTCGCGATGAGAGGACGTGCCATCGAGGTGCCGAGCAGGTACTTGTGCTCATAGACAGCGCCTGCCTCAACGCAGGGCATGATATAGTCGTCGGCGAATTCGTCGATTACATCGATAATGTATAATTTGGAAGCGCCGGACGCGAGAGCTCTCTCGTTCAGATTATCATCGGTGAGTTCTTCTTCCTGTCCGCAGTTGATGCAGCAGCAGATGATCTCATATCCGAAGTTCTCCTTCAGCCACGGGATCAGGGCTGTCGTGTCCAGTCCGCCGGAATATGCCAGTACAACTTTTTCGCTCATTGTCATCCTCCTGATATGTAGAAAATCCTGATGATCAGGTTTCCGTGTGTAATCACCAGAATGTATCGCGCCGCATACAGGTGTATCGGTGCGGGGCATACACATAACTGATGAATGTCTAACGCTGTCACTATACAATATTGAAGCGTTGAATGCAACAACAGAATTGCATTTTTAATAATTATATTGCATAATAAAGCACTAATATGTATAATTATTCGAAAATCCATCTTTACACACCAGCCCGCCGGATGTATCCTTTATGTCAGGTGTTAATTTTTTCAGAGATGATGTAAGGCGCGGGTTTATCCGGGATGCCGGCAGACATCTGGTTGAGATACAGACAAAACGTATGGTAAGGGGTGAATGATCATCATGAAACAGAAAATCGTAGTCAGACCCGGAGAGGGCGGCGTTACAGCGCCCAACGGATTTCAGGCGGTCGGCGGAAGCGTCGGTATAAAGAAAAATCATACAAAAGATATGGCGCTCATTTACAGCGTAGTTCCGTGTACGGCAGCGGGTACCTTTACGACCAATCAGGTGAAAGCGGCGCCTGTGAAATGGGACCGCAAGATCATTTCCGGAACACAGGCCGTGCAGGCAGTTGTCGTCAACAGCGGCATCGCCAATGCGGCGACGGGAACAGAAGGCGACGAAGCCTGCAGAAAGACAGCCGAGGCAGCGGCGGAGGCACTTTCCGTGTCTGCGGACAGCGTCCTTCTCGGATCGACGGGCGTTATCGGAAAGCAGCTGCCGATAGATACGATCTGCGCCGGCGTGAAGAAGCTCGCACCGCTTCTTTCCAATTCAAGAGATGCGGCGGCATCGGCCGAGCGCGCCATCATGACGACGGATACGAAGGCCAAGGAAGTCATGGTCACAGTGAAAATCGGCGGTGTGGATGTGACGATCGGCGGTATGTGCAAGGGCGCCGGCATGATCCATCCGAATATGTGCACCATGCTTTCTTTCCTGACGACGGATGCGATGATCTCGAAGAAAATGCTTCAGAAGGCATTATCCGCTTCGGTCGGAGACAGCTACAATATGATCTCCGTCGACGGCGATATGTCGACGAATGATACCTGCATTCTGATGGCCAACGGTCTCGCGGGAAATGAGGAGATCTCGGGTCCGGGAGAGGACTTTGACGTCTTTGCCGCAGCTGTCATGAAGGTCAACAAGACACTGGCGAGAATGATCGCCGGCGACGGGGAGGGAGCTTCAAGACTGTTCGAGGTGAAGGTCATCAACGCCAAAGATACCCAGCAGGCAAAGATCCTCGCCAAGGCGGTGGTTGAATCCACACTGACGAAGGCGGCTATTTTTGGCAGGGATGCGAACTGGGGACGTATCCTCTGCGCGATGGGGTACTCACCGGCGAAGTTCAATGTGGACACCGTAGATCTGTATTTCCAGAGCCGTGCGGGACGTATTCAGATCACGAAAAACAGTGTCGCGCTGGATTACAGCGAGGAAGAAGCGACGAAAATCCTGTCGGAGGACGAGGTGACAGCTGTCATTGACATTCAGATGGGAGATGCCACGGCGACAGCCTGGGGCTGCGATCTCACATATGATTATGTAAAAATAAACGCGGATTACCGTTCATAAATAAAGCAGATGCTGAGCGGCTCTCCCGTGTCAGCGGTAATCATGTAATATAAAAGAGAGAGGGAAACCCATGGTCAATCAGAAATATCTGGACAAGGCAGAAGTACTCATCGAGGCGCTTCCCTATATCCAGCGCTTTAACCGCAAGATCATCGTCGTCAAATACGGCGGCAGCGCGATGATCGATGAAGAACTGCAGAAGAATGTGATCAAAGACGTCGTGCTTCTGAAACTCGTCGGATTCAAACCGATCCTCGTGCACGGCGGCGGAAAGGAAATTTCACGCTGGGTCGGAAAGGTCGGCATGGAGCCCCGGTTTGTGAACGGATTGCGCGTCACCGATGCGGACACGATGGAAGTGGCCGAGATGGCACTGAACAAGGTCAACAAGCACCTTGTCAGCATGGTCGAGTCACTGGGCGTGCGCGCTGTCGGCGTGAGCGGCAAGGACGGCGGCATGCTTCGCGTGAAGAAAAAATATTCGGACGGCCGCGATATCGGCTTCGTCGGTGAGATAGAAAAAGTAGATCCGAAGATCCTCTATGACCTTCTCGAGAAAGATTTTCTGCCCATCGTATGTCCGATCGGCCTTGACGATGATTATCAGACCTACAATATCAACGCCGACGATGCTGCAAGCGCCATCGCCGAGGCCGTACACGCAGAAAAACTGGCATTTCTGTCGGACATCGAGGGCGTTTATTATGACAAGGATGATCCGTCGACGCTGATCTCCGAGCTGAATGTGACGGAGGCACGGGAACTGATCAGCTCCGGGCGTGTGGCTGGCGGCATGATCCCGAAACTGAATAACTGCATCGACGCGATCACCAGAGGGGTCAACCGGGTGCATATCCTCGACGGGCGCATTCCGCACTGCCTGCTCCTCGAGATTTTTACGAACAGAGGAATCGGCACGGCTATTCAGCGGGATGACGAGCAGAAGTACAGCGCAGATGACAGCGAAAGGAAATAACGATGAATACTGACGAAATCATGAAACAGGCGGACAAGTATCTGATTCACACCTACAACCGTTTTCCGGTCGTTTTTCAAAAAGGAAAAGGGGTCCGTCTCTATGACACCGACGGAAAAGAATATCTGGATTTTGCTGCCGGCATTGCCGTCTTTGCCCTTGGCTATAACGACCCGGAGTACACGGCGGCACTGGAGGATCAGATCGAGAAAGTGATCCACACCTCCAATCTGTTTTACAGCGAACCGCTCGCCGAAGCGGCCAGAAAGGTCGTCGAATCCTGCGGGATGGGCAGAGTGTTTTTCACAAACAGCGGCACGGAAGCTATCGAGGGCGCGCTGAAGACGGCGCGGAAATATGCATGGCTGAAAGATCACAGAACGGATCATGAGATCATCGCCATGAACAATTCCTTCCACGGAAGAAGTATGGGATCCCTGTCCGTAACCGGAAATGCGGGCTATCAGGATCCGTTCAAGCCGCTGATCGGCGGCATCCGCTTCGCGGATTTCAATGATCTGGACAGCGTAAAGGCGCAGCTGACGGATCGCACCTGTGCCATCATCATGGAGACGGTACAGGGTGAGGGAGGTATCTATCCCGCTGATCCCGCTTTCCTGGAGGGCGTGCGCAAAATCTGTGACGACAACGATATCCTGCTGATACTCGATGAGGTGCAGTGCGGTATGGGACGCACGGGATCTCTGTGGGCATGGCAGAGTTACGACGTGAAGCCGGATATCATGACCTGCGCCAAGGCACTTGGATGCGGTGTTCCGGTCGGCGCTTTCGTCGTGACGGATTACGTGGCGGAGAACTCTCTCGCGCCCGGCGATCACGGCAGCACATACGGCGGAAATCCGCTGGCAACCCGCGCCGTGAACACCGTGTTCGATCTCTTCGAGAAGAAAAATATTGTCGCCCATGTGCAGGAGATCACGCCTTATTTCGAGGCGAAGCTGGACGGGCTGGTGGAAAAATATGACTGCCTCACGGAGCGCAGAGGACGCGGACTGATGCAGGGACTCGTTGTGAAGGACAGACCGCTCGGTCATGTGCTCAATGCCGCGCTGGACAACGGTCTGGTGGTATTGTCGGCGTCTTCCAATGTCATCCGGCTTGTGCCTCCGCTTGTCATCGGAAAAGAAGATATCGACGAGATGGTGGAGAAGCTTTCTGCTGCGCTGGATGCGACAGCCTGAATATGGCCCGGCAGTGGAAGCTGAGGGCTTGCAAACTGTCTTCCTGATGTATATAATCTGTTCAGCTGCCGCATTAAACAGGCGGCAGCATATTTTTTTACATCCGGGTCAGCAGATCCGGCGCATGCAGATGGAAAGCATGAGTAGGAATAACGCGTAAAGTACCGTCGGACGGGAGGTTGTCGGCGGGCGAAGGACAGGCGCAGGATGCGTGAAAGCACTGTACAGACCGATTGCGGAAGATGACAGACATCAAAGCAGAGGCTCCGTACATGCAGATATGCTTCCTGAGAAGCGTCCGCGGTGTTATTCCGCGCCCCGCAAAACGGTAGTAGTCCCGTGTTTTCGCTTGCATCTGTGTGTTGTATCAGCCTCCTCTTTGCATATACGACAAGGAGGTTTTTTTATGCAGAAAATGAACAGGGATGGTATGACAGGCGAAGGCAGAGAAGAGATGGAGCCGGCGGCACCGGTTCAAACCGGAAAAGCGATGAAAGCCGGTTTCACGGCGAGGCGGATGGTATTTGACGCCATGCTGATCGCGCTGTTTGTGGTTCTTTCTTTTCTCAACGTGCGGATAGGAAACGTATTCAAGATCGGATTCTCCAGCTTTGCCACTATTGTGGCTGCCATTCTGCTCGGACCGGTCGACGGATTTCTGGTCGGATTCGCCGGAGAGTTCCTTGAACAGATCCTCACGTACGGACTCACTCCGACAACGATTCTGTACATGATCGGACCGGGAGCGAGAGGTCTGGTTCTCGGTCTGGTGCTTCTTCTGTTCTCACGGGACTCTGTGCCGTACCTGACGGCATTGGACAGAAAGAGACCGTACATTCCTGCCGCAGCGCTGCTGCTGTCATCCTTCGCACAGACGATGCTGAATACACTCGCCAATTACGTGGATGCAAGAATGTTCGGCTGGTATTCTCCGGAGATCATATTCGGATCCATGGCGGCGAGAATCGTCGTCGGATTTGCGCAGACATTTATTTTTGCGGGACTGGCGATCACAGTGCTTCACGCACTCAGAAATTCACACTTTATTCCCTATCCGGTTCAGGGGAAGACTACCATATGATATTTGACAGCGGACGGAAACAGGATGCCTGTTTCCGTCCGCTGCTCTGTTACAGAAAAAGTACAGAAAATCAACAATTTGTTTACCGCGTGTTTAACGCCGGCTGCCGTCTTGTTTTTATTTAGGAAATAAATTACAATATTACTGCCAGTGTATATCGCAGGAGATCCGGACCGGCATGCCGTATCGTGCCGCCTGTCAGGACGACAGGAAAGGAAAGCGAGGTTCGGATTGATACACACAGGAAAGAGAAGAAACAGATATCCGGGAATGGTCCGGATCGTATTCGCATGGATGACGGCGGGGCTTGTCTTGCTGTGCGCCTGCGGAAGCGGAGATTCGGTGATCTATCAGATCGCCGATGAGAGTACGGCAGATGCCGGCACAGCTCCGGCTGCAACGGAGAGCAGCGGATCTTCCGAAAGTGTTCATACGGCGGAAGATCACAAGGAAAATGTGGCTGTGCAGAGTACCCTGGCAGGATCCGGAGCGGAGGGCTCCGGAACGGAGGGCTCCGGGACGCAGAAATCTGCTGACGGGACCGGCATGGAAAAGTCCGGCGCAGATGATGCGGCAGCAGATGCCGGCGGTGGAGATACAGGGGAACAGAACGGTATTCTGTACGTCTATGTGTGCGGAGCCGTGGCGTCACCCGGTGTATACCAGCTGCCCGCGGGCAGCCGCATTTATCAGGCAGTCAGCGCAGCAGGCGGCCTGACAGAGGATGCAGAAGACTGCTGCCTGAATCAGGCAGAACTTCTTGCGGACGGTCAGCAGGTGACCGTGTACACGAAAGAAGAGGCAGAGGCGCTCGGCCTGAAGGGAAAGCAGTTATCATCTTCGGCGGGCGGAGATGGCACACAGAACGGATCGGCCGCGGGTGCTTCAGCCGAAAGCACCGGTCAGGCAGACAGCAGGATCAATCTGAATACGGCGACGAAGGAGCAGCTGATGACGCTGCCCGGTATCGGCGAGTCCAGAGCGGAGGCGATCATTGAATACCGCACTTCTTCAGGGGGCTTTTCCTCAATAGAGGATATTCAGAATATCAGCGGCATCAAAGAAAAAGCGTTCGCAAAAATCAAGGATTATATCGAGGTTTAGATAATGGCTAACAAGGTACTTGTTGTTGATGATGAGAAACTGATTGTAAAGGGCATACGCTTTTCCCTGGAGCAGGACGGATATGAAGTGTCCTGCGCCTATGACGGAGAAGAGGCGCTGTCCATGGCGAAGGAGGGTAATTACGATATTATTCTCCTGGACCTGATGCTCCCCAAGCTGAGCGGACTGGATGTGTGTCAGCAGATCAGGGAATTCTCCAACGTTCCCATCATTATGCTCACAGCCAAGGGCGAGGACATGGACAAGATCATGGGTCTCGAGTACGGCGCTGATGACTATATCACAAAGCCCTTTAACATTCTTGAAGTCAAGGCAAGGATCAAGGCGATTCTCCGTCGGACGAAAAAGACAGAGAAGACAGAAAATACCGACAAGGTGGTGACGGCCGGCGATCTGAAGCTGGATACGGACAGCCGTCGTGTCTACATCCGCGACAGGGAAGTCAATCTCACGGCGAAGGAATTTGATGTGCTCCAGCTGCTGGTGACCAACCCGAATAAGGTCTACAGCCGTGAGAATCTTCTGAACACCATCTGGGGTTATGAGTATCCCGGTGATCTCCGTACGGTCGACGTTCATATTCGGAGACTGCGTGAGAAGATCGAGGACAATCCTTCAGAGCCCCGGTATGTTCATACCAAATGGGGCGTGGGTTATTACTTCCAGGCCTGAGCAGGCGGATGCGGACAGTATTTCCGTCTGCATGAGACAGTAGCGTGAGAATTTCTTCCGCTTTTTTGTGTTTCGTAAAAAATTTCGGAGTGATACGTGCGTCTGTGTTGTAGAATGGACGAAGGGGAACCCGAACAGTCAGTTCCCGTGAAGGACAGACTTATACGAAAAAGGAGAAGATATGGAACACTGGGTCAGAGCGAGATTCACACCGAATCTGCCGCTTGGCGCGGACGGGAGCCGCGTGACGGCGGGAAAGAAGCATATTGAGATATCGAAGAACGCAGCGAAAGAGGGCATGGTCCTTCTGAAAAATACAGATCAAACGCTTCCGCTCCAGCGGGGCGCAAAGGTTGCGCTTTTCGGCAAGGGCACTGTCGATTATGTGAAGGGCGGCGGAGGCTCCGGCGATGTATCTGCGCCTTATGTACATAATATTCTGGACGGATTTCGCGCACTGAAGGATGAGGTCTCTGTTTTTCCCGGGAGCGCGGATTTCTACCAGTCCTATGTGGAAAAAGCATACGCGGAGGGCGGCATTCCCGGCCTGATCCGGGAGCCGGAGATTCCGCAGGATATGCTGAAGAGAGCTGCTGCATGGACCGATACTGCCATCATATCCCTGAGCCGTTTCTCGGGCGAGGGATGGGACCGGAAGTCGGATTTCGGCGGACCGGAAGTTGAGCCGGAGGACGGCTTCACGCATATCCACCTGGCGGATCAGATCTTCGGCCGTTCGGATTTTTACCTGACAGATGCCGAGAAGCAGATGATCGATGCCGTGACGGCGCATTTTTCCAGAGTGATCGTTCTGCTGAACGTCGGCGGTATGGTCGATACGAGATGGGTGCGTGACAATGATGGAATTTCGGCGGCGCTCATCGCATGGCAGGGCGGCATGGCAGGCGGCGACGCTGCGGCGGAGCTGATCATGGGTCATGGCAATCCGTCGGGAAAGCTGGCGGATACTTTTGCGGGCACACTGGAGGACTATCCCTCGACGGAAGGCTTCCACGAGTCCGATGATTACGTGAATTACACGGAGGATATCTACGTCGGCTATCGCTATTTTGAGACGATTCCCGGCGCATCGGAAAAGGTTGTCTACCCGTTCGGCTACGGACTTTCCTATACATCATTTGCGCTCTCGAAGGCGGGCGGTATTGTGGAAAAGACGGACAGAGGCGATGTCATCCGTCTGCGTCTTGTCGTGACGAACACCGGAAGGTATGACGGCCGTGAAGTGGTACAGGCTTACTACAGCGCGCCGCAGGGGCTGCTCGGCAGGCCGGCGAGGGAACTCGGAGCGTATCAGAAAACGCGTCTGCTGAAGCCCGGTGAATCACAGCTGATCGAACTGGTGATTCCGGCAGCTGAGATGGCCGGCTATGATGATATCGGCAGAGTGGAGAAATCCGCCTGGGTGCTGGAAAAGGGAAACTATCACTTCTATATCGGGACGAATGTGCGTGACACGGAGGAACCGGTCGACGAGAAGGGAGAGCTGTTCTGCTATACGCTGACGGATACGGCAGTCGTGGAGAAGTGCAGTGCCCGTCTGGTGCCGTCAGAGCTTTCCCGCAGGCTGAGGCCGGACGGGTCTTATGAGGAGCTTCCAACGAAAGAGCAGGAAGAGACCGATGACAATGTTCTGACGCCGATGATTTTTGAGGATGCTAAGGAATGCTGGTCGCCGGAGGTGCGCCCTGTATCGTCACATCTCCTGTATAACGGCACTCCTGACAGACCGCAGTTCCCGGACGTGGCGGAAGGAAAAATAAGCCTGGATGAGTTCATTGCTTCGCTCAGCACAGAGGATCTGGCATGGCTCGTTTCCGGGACACCGAATACCGGCTGTGCCAATACGTATGGCTGGGGCAATCTCACTGATGCCGGTGTGCCGAATATCATGACGGCCGACGGCCCTGCAGGTGTCCGCTTTGATCCTGCGACGGGTGTCCGCACAACGGCTTTTCCGTGCGCTACGCTGCTGGCCTGCACATGGGATCCGGCGGTCGTATCTGCCGTCGGCGCAGCCGGAGGTGCGGAGGCAAAGGAGAACAATGTCTTCGTATGGCTCACGCCTGCGGTGAATATTCACAGAAGTCCTCTCTGCGGACGGAATTTCGAGTATTATTCTGAAGATCCTTATCTGGCAGGCAAACAGGCGGCGGCCATGGTGCGCGGCATCCAGAGCAGCGGAGTGGCGGCATGCGTGAAGCATTTTGCACTGAATGACAAGGAGACCAACAGGAAAAATTCGGATTCCCGCGTTTCGGAGCGTGCGGTCCGCGAGATCTATCTGAAGCAGTTTGAGATCATCGTGAAAGAAGCGGATCCGTGGTCCATGATGTCAAGCTACAATCTGATCAACGGGCGCCGGGCGTCTGAAAACAGTGATCTGCTGAACGGTATTCTGCGCGAAGAGTGGGGCTATCAGGGAACCGTGACCACGGACTGGTGGGGCTACGGCGAGCAGTATAAGGAGTGTGTTGCCGGCAATGATGTGAAGATGGGATGCGGCTTCCCGCACCGCCTGATGGAGGCATACGAAAAAGGAGCCGTCACCAGAGAACAGATGGAAGCGGCCGTAAAGCACATTCTGATGACGATCCTGCATGTGGACGATGCCAGCTGACTGCATCTGGCGCACCACATAAGACATAGCTATTGGATGAAAAAGGAGATCGGTGATACCGGTCTCCTTTTTTCTGTACGGCAGTTACTTTATGGAAGGTTTCTGCTCAAGCATCCATGCAATGCCGCGCGCGGATCGTCCGTCACTGTCCTGATAGTGATTGCCGGGATTCAGTTCAAAGACGGTCGGGATGCCGGCGGCTGACAGATCAGCTTCCAGCGCCTCCGTGCGTTCCTGTACGGTCTGCAGAATCTGGTTTCGCGTCCGGCATTCCCTGTCTCCGAGGGAGAGGTACACACAGTCCGGTTTTCTCAGCATTTCATGGGATCTCGTGTATTCCAGAAAATCCGGGAACCAGAGGGAACCGGACATGCTCGCTGCGCGGGAAAAAATATCGGTGCGGTACAGCGAGTACAGCGCAAAGAGCCCGGCCAGCGAGTATCCGGCGATCGCCCGGTAAGACGGTGCTGACGCAAGATGCGATTCGGCCTGCGGGATGATCTCACGGATCAGAAGGCCGAGGAATTCGTCCGCCTTTCCTCCGTTGGGCGCTGCTTTTTTGAACAGGGGCGCACAGTACCACGGCGACAGATCATCGTCCCAGTTCAGATCACTGATGGCGATCAGCGTAAATGGTTCATCTGTCATCCCGCGCACGAGGTCATTCACGGCTTTGCCCTCGTCCATGAAACAGGGCAGATACACAGCGGGACTTCCGGAGGGACCGGGAAAGAGACGGATCTTTTTTCCTTCAATAGCCGATGTAAGTTCTTCCAATTTTCACCTCGTTTTTTCTCTCATTGCCATAACAATGATGGTTATTTGTGTGCGTTTATACAGACTGACTGGCTGCTGCTGCATCCTGACGCCTGAGAAGCACGAAAAGCGACGTACAGGTGAGGATAGTCGTGATGGTCCACGTGACAGGGTAGACCAGATACAGCACCGGGAGTGTCGGCCAGGCGCGGAACACCGTGAACAGCCAGATGATCCGGCCAGCGCAGGTGCCGAACAGCGCCTCCAGCGCCGGGACGAGGGAGTGTCCGTAGCCGCGCATGACAGCGGCAGGAACCTCGTAGAAGCTCGGCACGGGCGTCAGAAAAAGTATGAGGAGCATACGCTGGCATGCATATGCCTGTACAGCCGGATCTGACGTGTAGATCCAGACGGCCTGTGCGCGGAAGATGGTCAGCGGGATGCAGATGGCGGAGCTGAGCAGCAGTGCCAGCACCAGCGTCACGCGGAAAATCTGACGGCAGCGCCTGTTATTTCCCGCCGCATAATTCTGGCTGATAAAGGTTGTGGAAGCCTGCGCGAATGCAGCCAGCATGAAGTAGCCGAAATACTCAAAATTCAGAGAGACGGATGAACCGGCTACGGCATCGGCACCGAAGCTGTTGATCGCCGCCTGAATAAACACATTGGAAATACAGAAGACAACTTCCTGCAGGGCGGCGGGCGTACCAATCTGCAGAATACGGCGCGTCACCTGGCGGTTGAATCTCAGCGACCGGAACTGCAGACGGAACTCACCCTCTTCACGGCGCAGCCAGTGAATGATCAGCCACGCACTGTATATATTGGAAATATCTGTTGCGATCGCCACACCGGCCACATCCAGATGGAAGACAATGACGAAGAACAGATTCAGAATGATATTCAGGATGCCGGATTCGATCAGAGCCCGGAGCGGGCGCCGGCTGTCTCCGCGCGCGCGGAGAATAGCTGCGCCGAAATCATAAAAGACGAGAAAAGGCAGTCCCGGACAGAGAATTCTGAGGTAGATCAGCGCCTGATCGAAAGCTTCGGGCGGTGTGCTGATCCACACGAGCACAGGTTTCGAGATGGCAAGTCCCGCTGCCATCAGGATCAGTCCGAGTATAAACGAGAGCAAAGGCATTGTCTGCACCGTCTCGCGGATCTGTCTGCGGTTGCCGGATCCGATCGCCCAGGCTGTCAGTACATTGATGCCCAGTGCAAATCCGGTGGCGAGGCTGACAAAAATAGCTACAATTTCCGTATTCGCGCCTACGGCTGCCAGAGCCGTGCTTCCGGCGAACTGACCGGCGACAGCGGTATCTGCTGAATTAAAAAGCTGCTGCAGAATGCTCGATGCGGCCATCGGCAGAGCCAGGCGCGGTATATTTTTCCACAGGGATCCGTGCAGCAGATCAACATCCCTGCTTTTTCTGTTTTCTTCCAATTTGACTGTTTCCCCCATCTGCAGGAAATCATCGGACCCTTCGGTATCCGGAGGTGGATTCGCATTTCATTCATCATATCCCACAGACCGGTACATCTTATCACATCGACGGTCGGTCTTCCACACCTCTGCGACAGGCATTATTGTCCGCGCGCGGGCAGAGGCATCTGTATTCTGAATTCTCTGCATGTGAACGATAGCTGACTGCTATCGTTTTGGAAAAATCTTCTCAGGGGTCTTGAAATCTGAGAATCGTTAGATATAATATATTCGTGTTAGCGAGACCTAATTATATGGGAAGTGAGAGAGTTAATGAAAATTCAGAAGTCTTCGGAGGATTATCTGGAGGCGATGCTGATGCTCAAACAGAGCCGCGGCTACATCCGGTCATCGGATATCGCTGATCAGCTGAACGTAACAAGGCCGAGCGTGAGTCCGGACACCGCGCGCAGGGACGCCTGCAAGATTGAGCATGATATCAGCGAGGAGACATTCGATGCGCTCTGTCGATGCGCAAATCTGTTTGCCCCTGAAAAAAATGCGGCGCCTTCCGAGGAGAATTGCTCCGAATAAGCCGGCGAAAAGCCATTATTTTTTTTAATGCACGATTAGATTATTCTAATAAAAGTGCAATTGACATAATAATATATATGCATGGCTATTACTTGTATGCGTCAGCTATCAAAATCTGTGTCTGGCAGATATTACACAGGCGTTGAGAATGCTGTACGGCAGAAATAAATCGGTTGAAGATATTGTAACTGGAAAGGAGACTTGGCATGCTTCCACTTTCGTTTGGAGCTTCCGGAGATGATCTGATGGTCAAGCAGGTGGGCGGTTCGGAAGACGTGAAGCAGCATCTCGGAGATCTTGGCTTCGTACCTGGTGCTGTAGTTCGCGTGATATCTTCTCATAACGGGGATATGATCGTTGACCTGAAGGGGACAAAACTGGCGATCACGAGGGAAATGGCCTCGAAGATCAAGACGGATAAAATCCGTACACAGGAGGACTGAGACATGCGCTGTTTCTTCCGAAAGTCAGATGGAATGATCTGGCGAAGAGGGGAAGTGGCTGACATGACAGTGCAATAATAAAAAAGGAGATGGATGAGATGAAAACACTGAGAGAGGTGCCGATGAAGAGTACGGCAAAAGTAGTCAAAATTCATGGCACGGATAAGCTCAAACGCCGGATTATGGATATGGGCATTACCAGGGGAACAGAGATCTATGTACGCAAGGTTGCGCCGCTCGGTGATCCGATTGAAGTCACCGTCAGAGGATTTGAGCTCTCCCTCAGAAAAGATGAGGCGCTCAATATCGAAGTGGAGTGACAGAAAAATCGAGCCGCAGCGACGGCTTATTTTTCGGATACATAGTTAGCTGATTCAAATAAAAGGTAAGAGTAACATATTTTTACCGGGCTGAGGAGCAGAGCTTCCAGGTCCCGGATCAACAAATGCAGGAGGTTTATATGTCACTGAAAATCGCTCTTGCCGGAAACCCGAACTGCGGTAAAACCACGCTGTTCAATGATCTGACCGGCAGCACACAGTACGTCGGAAACTGGCCGGGTGTTACGGTCGAGAAAAAGGAAGGAAAACTGAAGGGACACAAGGATGTCATCATCGAGGACCTTCCCGGTATCTATTCACTTTCCCCGTATTCACCGGAGGAAGTCGTATCCCGGAACTATCTGATCGATGAAAAGCCGGATATCATTCTGGATATCATCGATGGTTCCAACATCGAGCGCAACCTGTATCTCACGACACAGCTGCTTGAAATCGGCATTCCGGTTGTTGTGGCTGTCAACATGATGGACGTCGTGGAGAAGACTGGCACGAAGATCGACCTGCAGGCTCTCAGCAAAGAAATCGGCTGTGAGATCGTTCCGATCACCGCACTGCACAGCGAAGGTACGATGGAAGCGGTGGAGAGATGCCTGAAGGTGGCGGAGCTTGCCAAAGAGCGTGATCCCCGTGTTCCCCATGTATATCAGGGAGCTGTGGAGCATGCGCTCGCACATATCGAGGAATCCATTCAGGACAAGGTGCCTGCCAATCAGGTGCGCTGGTATGCCGTTAAGGTCTTTGAGAGAGATGAGCTGATCACTGAGAAGCTGCACCTCGACAAAGAGACCATGGCGCATATTGAGAATCATATCAGGGAATGCGAAGAGGAGCTGGATGATGACGCAGAGTCGATCATCACGAATGCACGTTATGATTATATCCAGCGCATCGTATCCCGCATGGTGAAGAAAAAACAGGCAAAGGACCAGCTGACGGTTTCAGATAAGATCGATAAGGTTGTTACCAACCGTATCGCGGCGCTCCCGATCTTTGCAGGAATCATGTTCCTCATTTACTATATCGGCGTTACGACGATCGGTACGATCGTAACAGACTGGACGAACGATGTCCTGTTCGGCACGTACATTTCCGGATGGGCTTCTTCCGCACTCGAAGCTGCCGGCGCGGCGCCGTGGCTCGAGGGGCTGCTGGTTGACGGTGTGATCGGCGGTGTGGGTACCGTTCTCGGTTTCGTACCGCAGATGCTGATCCTGTTCTTCTTCCTGAGTCTGCTGGAGGATTCCGGTTATATGGCCCGTGTTGCATTCATCATGGACCGTCTATTCCGTCACTTCGGACTTTCCGGTAAATCCTTCATCCCGATGCTGATCGGTACCGGCTGCGGTGTTCCGGCTATCATGGCATCCCGTACGATTGAAAATGAAAAAGACCGTCGTATGACGATCATGCTTTCCACTTATCTGCCCTGCTCGGCGAAGATGGAGATTATCGCCATGATGGCGATCACCTTCTTCCATGGCAGCGCATGGTTTGCACCGTCTATGTATTTCATCGGACTTGCTGTTATCGTCCTTGCAGGTATCGCACTGAAGAAGACCGGCTATTTTGCGGGAGATCCGGCACCGTTCGTCATGGAGCTCCCGGCTTACCATGTACCTACTGTTAAAGGTGTCCTGATCCATGTATGGGAGAGAGGCAAAGCCTTCATCGTCAAGGCCGGAACCATTATCTTCCCGGTTACCGTTCTCCTCTGGTTCCTGATGCACTTTGGTCCGTCCATGCAGATCCTTTCTGATGAAAATATGGATCAGAGCTTTATCTACTATATCGGTCAGTTCTTCGCAATTCTTTTTGCACCGATCGGCCTGGGCACCTGGCAGGGCGCCGTTGCTTCGATCTCTGCAGAGCTCGCCAAGGAGCAGGCAGTCAGCACCCTGGGTATGCTGGCACATGCGACCAGTGATGCGGAAGCGGCAGTATCCTCGTCGATCTTCCAGATGTTCGGCGGCAGCGCAATTGTTGGTCTTGCTTTCACAATGTTCAACGTATTCGATGCTCCCTGCCTGGTAGCTATCGCCACGGCATTCCGTGAGCAGGGCTCCAGAAAATGGGGCTGGATCACTTTCGGATTCCAGATGGCAGTCGGCTACGGCCTTGCCCTGATCGTATATCAGATGGGCAGCTTCTTCACCGGCGGCGGATTCAACGGAGGTACCGTTGCAGCCATCGCTCTGATCGTATTCGTTGTATGGGCTGTATGCCGTCCTGCACCGAAGAAGAAAAATGAAGACGATGTCGTCAGGATCGGTGCCTGAGCAGGGGTTAAATGAAACCCGCGAAGCGCGTTTTACCTCGTTGTAACAGTGTGTAATTGTCATCTGCTGCCCGGACTTTACCAATGGTGAGGTCCGGGCACAGGAGGTTATAGGGATGTTTGAGTATAAGGTAGGTATTGAAGGCATGATGTGCGGGATGTGCGAAGCACATATCGCAGACACGATCCGCAAAGCGGTTCCGGATGCAAAGAAGGTCAAGGCTTCAAGGAGAAAAAATCTCGCCACATTCCGCATGGACAGCAAACTTGATGAGGCCGGTCTCAGAAAGAGCATTTCGGACATCGGCTATACCATGACCGATGTAGAAGAGAAGGAAGTCTGAAACTGCAGCGGGCCGTAAATGAAAGGATGATTGCGCGATGAGAGGTGGGGATGCTATGATGTCATTACTTTACGGGATCATCGGCTTTGGAATCGCCACATTGATTTTTATTCTGATCGACAAGATTCAGAATGCGCTGATCAGATGGCTGCACCACAACAGGTCACAGGGAAACTGCTGAATATGTTCGGATTTAAGAAAAAAGACAAAAAAGCCAAGGAAATCGTCCTCGAAAAGACACCGCAGACAAAATTTGTGGCGGTCGCCTACGAGGGCAATGGCCAGGTGTCTTATTTTGAAAAGGCGCTGTATTATGAATTCTATACAGGTGAATGGCAGAAAGCTTCGCAAGAATATGCTTTCGATGCCGGATAAGCGGGAGAGCACGGCGCTGGATACGCTGCGTAAGATGAAGACGGATGTCGTCATCTGCCGCGGCTTCGGATCGAAGGCTCTCCATGAACTGAAGCGGTATCAGATCGCATGTTATACATTTGACGGAGTCCACGGAGCGGCTTTCAAAGCTTATCTGAACGGGCGTCTGGAGCAGTGAAATAATGGCATATCCGGAACAGTGAATTATGACATAACTTGATATACCGGCGGGGAGATACTATAATCCTGTCAGCAACATATAGTTCAGGCAATTCAGTCTTTGCGATTATTAAAGGAGGCATACAAATGCTGGATAAAAAAGTTGCGCAGCTCATTAATACACAGATTAACAAGGAATTCTATTCCGCTTATCTCTATCTGGATTTTGCCAATTTCTTCCAGGAGATCGGCCTTGATGGCTTTGCCAACTGGTATGATATACAGGCACAGGAGGAGCGCGATCACGCGATGCTGATGCGCACGTATCTGTTCAATAACGGCGAGAGCGTGAGCTTTGAAGCTGTTGACAAACCGGATGTGGAGATGAAGGAAATCATCGATCCGCTGAAGGCTGGCCTTAAGCATGAGCAGTATGTGACATCCCTGATCAATACGATCTATCAGGCGGCTAACGAGGCTCATGACTTCCGTACGATGCAGTTCCTTGACTGGTTTGTCAAAGAGCAGGGAGAAGAAGAAAAGAATGCCGACGATCTGATCAAAAAGTATCAGCTCTTCGGATCAGATCCGAAGGGTCTGTATGCACTTAATCAGGAACTTCTGGCGCGTGTATATGCTGCGCCGTCACTTGTCATCTGAGACCGGAATCTGAAATCAGGAGTTTGAAATTCAATGAGACTTGCCATGTGCCAGATGTCGAATGCCGGCAGCATCGAACGGAATCTGGAAAAAAGCCTGAAAAGCATTGCAGAGGCGGCAGAGAATCATGCTGGCAGGATTATTACCTGCCCTCTGACGATGGCTTTCACGTATTTGATACCCCGTTTGGAAAGATCGGTATCGTCGTGTGCTTTGACCGTCATTATCCGGAGAGCATCCGGACAGAGACGCTGATGGGAGCCGACTGCGTACTGGTTCCGACTGTGAATGTCAAAGCGGAGCCAATGGAGATGTTTGAACAGGAAATCCGTGTGCAGGCATTTCAGAACAGCGTATTTATTGCCATGTGCAACCGCGTCGGCATCGAAGGCAGTATGGCGTTTGCGGGAGAGTCCATCGTTGTTTCACCACAGGGTGAGGTGATCAAAAAGACCGATGACCTGGAGCAGCTGATCTGTGCAGATATAGATCTGCCGCAGGCGCGCCGCATCCGGTCGGAGAAACCGTATACTTCTCTGAGACATACAGAGTTTTATATGTAATGATCGCGAGAGCGCGTAGCGATCCGGTTATCGTACTTATGACACCTATAATATGGATGTCATGTGACAGGACGGCATATGTAATGAAAATGAAAGAGAGGTACGACATCAATGAAGACTGTTGAGACAAAGAACGCACCGGGCGCTATCGGACCTTATTCTCAGGCATATATCGCCAACGGCTTTGTTTTTGCATCGGGCCAGATACCGGTCAATCCGGCTGACGGTACGGTGAGCGAAGGCATCGCCGCACAGACAGAGCAGAGCTGCAAGAACGTAAAGGCGATCATGGAGGCCGCGGGCAGCAGCATGGACAGGGTAGTCAAGACAACCTGCTTTCTGGCTGACATCGCAGATTTCGGTGCCTTTAATGAAGTGTATGCAAAGTATTTCACATCCAAACCGGCGCGCAGCTGTGTGGCTGTAAAGGATCTCCCGAAGGGAGTCCTGTGTGAGATCGAGGCTGTGGCACTGGCCGACTGATCTTTGAAAAATTACGTACAGATACGTATTCTGTCCGGCAAACAGGAGGCGGATCACCTGTGTTCTCAGTTTCATGAGAGCACGGGGATCCGCCTTTTTGCGTGTCTTGATGTCACTTTTGTAAATCCGGACGGAGAGCAATATCCGGCAGCAAAACTGATTTTTTTGTTGTCTGTGCAACATACATTTCAGCGACAGTGCAGTATCCTCTGTATCAGCAAGTGAGACAGAGATAATGAAGGTGCAGATCCTGCATCTTCAGAACAATTGATAACAAGGATAAATGGAGGGAAAACAAATGGGTGAGATGTTCTGTTTTCAGTGTGAACAGACGGCAGGATGCAGAGGATGCATGGGCAAAGCAGGTGTGTGCGGTAAAACAGCTGATGTGGCGAAGCTTCAGGATAAGCTGACGGGCGCACTGATCGGCCTCGCGCATACGACAGATATGGCCACGGATATTCCGGATGAGACATGGCGGCTTCTGATCGACGGGCTGTTCATGACGATCACCAATGTCAACTTTGACGCAGAATCTATTCAGGAGCAGATCGATCTGACACACAGACAGAAGAGCGTCATGCTGCCGCTCTGCGATTCATGTGATGATCCCTGCGGAAGAACTGAGGACTATGACATGAATAAGGTGTGGAACGCTGATGAGGACATCCGTTCTCTGAAATCTCTGATTCTGTTCGGTCTCCGCGGCATGGCAGCCTATGCGCATCATGCACGGATGCTGGGCTATAAGGATCCGGATGTGGACCGTTTCTTCGGCCAGGGACTTTTCGCCATCGGCGAGGATATGACGGCGGATGAGTTGCTTCCGCTCGTTCTGAAGACCGGCGAGATCAATCTGAAGTGCATGGCACTGCTGGATAAGGCCAACACGGAAACCTATGGAAATCCTGAACCGACAGAGGTTTCTCTCACCATTGAAAAGGGACCGTTCATCGTCATCACAGGACATGATCTGAAGGACCTGAAGCTCCTTCTGGAACAGACCGAGGGCAAAGGCGTCAACATCTATACCCATGGTGAGATGCTTCCGGCGCATGCTTATCCGGAACTGAAGAAGTATCCGCATTTCAAGGGCAATTTCGGTACCGCATGGCAGAACCAGCAGAAGGAATTTGCAGATATTCCGGCACCGATTCTTTTTACAACGAACTGCCTGATGCCGCCGAAGCCTTCTTACATTGACCGTGTATTTACGACCGATGTGGTTTCTTTCCCGGAGCTTCAGCATATCGGAGATGACAAGGATTTCACCCCGGTGATCGAAAAAGCACTGGAGCTTGGCGGATATCCTGAGGATCACGTGATGACCGGTATTAACGGAGGCAATAAGGTGACGACCGGTTTCGGCCACAACTTCGTCCTTGATCATGCGGGCGAGATCGTAGATGCTGTCAAGGCGGGCAAGATCAGCCACTTCTTCCTTGTCGGAGGATGCGACGGTGCCAAAGCCGGAAGAAACTACTATACGGAATTTGTAAAACAGACGCCGAAGGATTCCATCGTCCTGACACTTGCCTGCGGAAAGTATCGTTTCAATGATCTGGATCTCGGAACAGTTGCGGGCTTCCCGCGCATTATGGATGTGGGCCAGTGCAATGACGCATACAGCGCAATTCAGATCGCTGTTGCCCTTGCCAATGCCTTTGGCTGCGGTGTCAACGAGCTGCCTCTTTCCTTCGTACTGTCCTGGTATGAGCAGAAGGCTGTCTGCATCCTGCTGACCCTTCTTCACCTTGGCATTAAGAACATCCTGCTCGGACCGTCACTGCCGGCATTTATCTCTCCGAACGTGCTGAAGATCCTCGTTGACCAGTACAATATCGGACCGATCAGCACACCGGAAGAGGATCTGAAGAAGCTGCTCGGATAATAATAATATCGAAATAATCAGCGAATGACCAGCGTGACCAGGGAGAATCATAAAAGACAGCTGGTCACGGCGGCGAAACTCAGCCGAGTGCCACATCCAGCACCATCATCAGAGAAAATCCGAAGGCGAAGGAGAGCACACCGATATTGGAATGCTGCCCCTCCATCATTTCAGGAATGAGTTCTTCGACAACCACATACATCATCGCTCCGGCTGCAAAGCTCAGGAAATATGGCATCAGAGGAACGACGATGCCCGCGAGGAAAACTGTGAGTACGGCGCCGACGGGTTCCACGGCGCCGGACAGTACGCCGCCGCGGAAGGCTCTGCCTCTGGGCATGCCTTCTGCGTGCAGCGGCATGGATATGATCGCTCCTTCAGGAAAATTCTGAATGGCGATACCCAGTGAAAGCGCAAACGCTGCAGATGCGGTGATGTCTGCCGTACCGGACAGATAGCCGGCGTACACGGCACCGACAGCCATCCCCTCCGGGATGTTGTGAATAGTCACAGCCAGCAGAAGAAGCGTGGTATCAGAGAGCTTCGTCTGGGGTCCTTCCGGCTTAGATGCGAAACGGTGCAGATGAGGCGTGACGTGATCAAGCAGCAGAAGAAAGAGGATGCCGACCCAGAACCCGGCGGCTGCAGGTATGAAGGATAAGATGCCCATCGGAGCAGCCTGCTCCAGAGCCGGAATCAGAAGACTCCACACCGTGGCAGCGGTCATGACGCCGGCGGCAAAACCAGTCATAAATCGATGAATATTTTCGTTCAGTTCATTTTTCAGAAAAAATACACAGGCGGATCCGAGTGATGTCCCGAGAAAAGGGATGAGGATGCCTGTCGCGACAGATTGAATCATCTGATAACCTCCGAAATATCTGTACAGATGTCTGCGGAATATTAGAACAAAAGTTAGCACAGGCTAATTATTACGCTTATTGTAGATGATTCAGTCACAAAAAGCAAGTAGGCAGATGACCCGGGCGGGTCATCTGCCTACTTCGTGTTGCTATTTGCATAAAACCGGAACTGTTGATTGTCCTGGATGGGACAGAGATACGAAAGCGTGTTGCGGGTGAAGGCATCCGTATTCTGAATCTCATACAATTAGTGGATCCGGTTGCACGGCCGCATTGAGCGCGCGGATGGATGAAACGGCATCATCCTTCAGCGGGTCTTCAATCAGAATGACGGCAGAAAGCCTTCCGCCGATGGCCAGATACAGGTGAGAATACTGATCCGGGATGGATCTGAATTTTTCCTCCTCACCCTCTGGAATAACGACTTTTTCATCTTCAAAGATAAAGTGGCTGCTGCCGATTCTGACCTGGAGACCGTCGATCTCGCTGGCAATGCCGTGTGCGACAATGTACTGAACGCGGGAGTGCTTCTCCTCGTGATTCAGATGGCGGTCGCGTGCAGCCTGTACAACGGCGTTGGCCATGGAATGAGGATAATGCTCTTCCAGGCAGGCGGCCAGCCGGAGCATCTCAGCAGGGTCATTGTTGTCGAACGCAATGAGATCTTTGAACACGGGTGTGGCCTTTGTGAGGGTCCCGGTCTTGTCAAACACTACGCAGTCTGCTGCTGGTAGTAAAGTCATGGGTTGACAGATCTGTAAATTAATGCATACTAACCATTGATAGCTATAACTAACATAAAGCACGAACGATTTGATCCAAGGTGGACAGACGGCATGCTGAAAAATGAAAAATTACGAAAGGACAGAAGCAGACAAATGAGCAAAGTAGCAGTTGTTTACTGGTCAGGTACTGGCAACACAGAGACGATGGCACATGCGGTAGCTGATGGTGCGCGCAAGGCCGGAGCTTCGTCGGTCGATGAACTTCCGGCAGGCAGATGCTGAGGCGTCGGGCGTAAATGTCATCACGGCGGTTATCGCCAACAATGAACCTGATGACGATGCACTGAGTCAGTGTCAGGAACTGGGCAAATCACTTGCCTGATCAGTATCAGGAAACTGACAGGCCTGTCCTGGCGGGTACAGGAGGAATTCTATGTCAGACGAAATGCTTATCCGTTATTGCGCGCCCACACTGGCAGGACTCAAGACGGCCAGTCTGTTCACCTGCCCGGTAATCTCGGAAAAGGAACTCACGGAGCAGATCCGTTCTGCCAACAGGCGTCTGCTTCCGCGCGGCATCCGCCTTCTTCCGCTGCGATACAAGGGCGGCCGGGCGCTCATCTATATGTACCGGCCGAAGCGGCTGGAAAGTGTACGGGGATGAAAAGAAAGCCAGAGAACAGTTTCACGCATTTTCTGCCTGCACTGCCTGCTACTGCCGGTGCCATCTGCACGGTATGAGTCTCGAAAAACTCGCTGTCAGAGAACAGAATTAAATCCCTGTGTCAGAAGGGCCGGATTTAAATTTCACTTGTCACTGTTCCGCGCCTCTGCTATGATAGGGCTTGTTCAAAAAAATCTGACGCTTCCAGTGCCTGATAAAACGGGATAAAAGAGAACCGGGTGAGAATCCCGGGCGATCCGGTCACTGTGAGCAGCGAGGAAGACGCTGAAGTAATACCATTGTGTCTGAAGACCACGGATGTGCTGATCATGGCGCACGGTGGATGACATGAGAAGGGAAGCGCCGGCCGCTGGAGCTGCGAGCCAGGAAACCTGCTGGAAGTCTGTATGACAGTAATGTTTCCGAAGAAAGCATTTACGATTTTTCTGCATGTCTGAAAGTCCGCTTCGGAAGAGGCGGACTTTTTTTACGCGGGCAGAGAGCCGCAGACGATCACGAAGTGACCGGATGAGGCGAACGCCGCGGTAACGGGATAGAACCCGCGAAGCGTGTTTTTTTCCGCTGGAAGGGGAAAGGTCATGCTGAAGAATATATCACTCATAATTATGCAGATGGCAGGACAATGAAAGGAGACAGGAACTATGAAAAGGAAATGGTTACCGACTGCGGCTGCAGCTCTGCTGGCAGTTTCCATGATCACAGGCTGCGGTGCGGCGTCGACATCGACATCTTCTGCGGAGAAAACTTCTTCCGCGTCAGAAGCTGATACGGAGGCAGCATCCTCTTCATCGGCAGCTGATACAGAGTCAGTAAAAGCTTCTGCTGACAGCACATCCTCTTCCGCTTCGGGGACTTCAGCGGATCAGGCTGCGGCAGATCATGTGGCGGATCTGATCGATGCCATTTATGTACAGGAGCGCACGGATCAGACCGATGAGCAGTGTGCTGAGGCTAAGGAGGCATGGGACGCGTTGACAGATGCACAGAAACAGCTGGTATCCGGTGAATATGCAGATCCGGATTATTTTGGAAGGGATACAGGTGATGCGTCCGCTGACGATCCGCTCAACGAGGATAATATCGGCGAGAATGAGCTGCTTGTTGTGAGCTTCGGCACTTCCTTTAACGACAGCCGTGCAAAGGATATCGGCGGCATCGAAAAAGCACTGCAGGAAGCCAATCATGACTGGTCCGTCCGCCGGGCGTTCACGGCGCAGATCATCATCAACCATGTGCAGGCGCGTGACGGTGAGAAGATCGACAATATGGATCAGGCACTTCAGCGCGCTGTGGACAACGGCGTGAAAAATCTCGTCGTTCAGCCGACGCATCTGATGCACGGCGCAGAGTACGACGAGCTGACGGAGGCTGTCAACAGCTATGCGGATAAATTTGATTCCGTGAAGATCGCAGAGCCGCTGCTCGGCGAAGTGGGCGCTGATACGACTTCTGTCAATGACGACAAGAAAGCTGTCGCTGAGGATATTACCAGTGCAGCAGTGCAGACTGCCGGCTACGACAGTCTGGATGACGCAGCTGCCGACGGTACGGCGTTTGTCTTCATGGGCCACGGAACCTCTCACACGGCGGCTATCACCTATGATCAGATGCAGTCACAGGTGGAAGATCTCGGTTATAAAAATGTGTTCATTGGTACCGTTGAGGGCAAGCCGGAGGATACGGCCTGCCAGGCTGTCATCGGGAAAGTGAAGGATGCCGGCTATACGAAAGTCATTCTCCGCCCGCTGATGGTGGTGGCAGGTGATCACGCCAACAATGATATGGCCGGAGAAGACGATCCCGATTCCTGGATCAGCCAGTTCAGGGCATCCGGTAATTTTGAATCTGTGGATGCCCAGATCGCAGGACTCGGAGAAATCCCGGAGATTCAGCAGATTTACGTGCAGCACACTGCGAATGCCATGAACGGAACGGATGAGAGCGTTTCTTCCTCATCGGATACGGCATCAGCCGCGCTGGAAGACGGGACGTATTCGGCTGCATTCACCACTGACAGCGATATGTTTCATGTGAATGAGACCTGTGACGGACGCGGCACGCTGACTGTCAGCAACGGTCAGATGACGATCCACATCACCCTTGTCTCCAAGAACATCGTCAATCTCTTCCCGGGAACAGCAGAAGATGCGCAGAAGGACGGTGCAGTGCTTCTTCAGCCTACAACCGATACGGTGACTTACGACGACGGAACGACAGAAGAGGTTTACGGCTTCGACGTACCGGTACCGGCACTGGATCAGGAGTTTGATCTCGCGCTTGTCGGAACCAAGGGAAAGTGGTATGACCACAAGGTTGAGGTATCCGATCCGCAGAAGACTGAGGACTGACGGCGCGGTGATTCTGTTGCTTTGCGGCGGCCATGTCCGATTATCTTTATATAAAACAGTCTATTAAGAAAAACATTCGGAATAGTAAATAAAAATAAATACAGGGATAATGATAAGAACGCAGAAGAGCAGGTGGCCGGGAGCCATCTGCTCTTCTGCGTTCTGCACTAAAAATGTATTGACAAAGTTAGTAAGCTGCGTATAATTCATTTTGTTTTAAGTAAATAATATTTATATAAATGAAAATGAATTGATTTGAAAAGGAGACATCATGGATTTTGAACAGATTAAGAAGATCATTGTCGATACGCTGAGCTGTGATGAGGATAAGGTAACGCCGGAGGCGGATTTTTCAGAGGATCTTGAGGCTGATTCCCTGGACCTGGTGGAACTTCACATGGCATTTGAGGATGCTCTCGATGTCAAGATCCCGGATGACACGCTGGCTAATCTGAAGACGGTCGGCGACGTCTGCCAGTATCTGAATACGCTGAAAAGCGGTGCGGCGGTATGAGGAGAGAGATTTCCGAAAAAAAGCCGCCGGAAAAATCCGGCGAAGGGATGAAGGAAGCCTTCTCCGTCGCGATCAGAAAAATTCTTCCGCCCGTATGGCATACCTGCAGAGCCTGCGGCCGCAGAACGACCGAAGAGGTCTGGAAGAAAAACCATAAGGTCTGTCCGTTCTGCGGCAAATATGAACCGCTGACGGCAAAAGAGAGATTCACGCTGATCTTTGATCCGGGCACCATGCGCCCGATCGGCCGGAACGTTCATGCCTCCGATCCGCTTCATTTCCCGGGCTATGCCGAGAAGATGAAGGGCATACAGTGGAAAACGGGGCTGAATGATTCTGCTGTCACGGCACGCGGACAGATCGGCGGCACAGATGTTGTCGCCGCCGTTATGGACACGCGGTTCTTCATGGGAAGCATGAGTACGGCGGTCGGCGAGAAAATCACGGAAGCGGTGGAAGAAGCCGATGCGTCGCACGTCCCGCTCATTATTTTTTCCGCGAGCGGCGGAGCGAGAATGCAGGAGGGTATCTACTCCCTGATGCAGATGGCCAAAACGGCGGCGGCCATCGAGCAGTTTTCCGAGCACGGCGGACTGTATATCAGCTGCCTCACACATCCCACCACGGGCGGTGTCACGGCCAGTTTTGCCACACTCGGCGATATCACGCTGGCAGAGCCCGGCGCACTGATCGGATTTGCCGGGCCTCGTGTCATTGAGCAGACGATCGGGCAGAAGCTTCCTGCGGGGTTTCAGAGAAGTGAATATCTGGAAAAGCACGGCTTTGTCGACAGAATCGTGAAAAGAAGCGAGCTGAGAGAGACGCTCAGCGACATTCTGCGGCTGCATGTGACGGAGGACCGGCTTCGCAACGCGTGAAATTTTTGAGAAAGGGAGGCGTGTGACATGTTTCGTGAAGCGGTAGAAAAGGCGGATGCCATTGAGAAAAAAATCCGGATGAAGATAAATCAGGGCGCCGGAAATAAAGAGATCGAAGTTCTGAATCTGCAGAAGGCGAAGACACTGAGCTCCTGTGTATCCCCGGGCGCAAAGGACTGTGTCTATCTCGCGCGAAAGATCGACCGTCCGCATACCGGAGACTTTATTCATGCACTGTTCACGGATTTTTTCGAACAGAAGGGCGATCACCTGTACGACGATGATCAGGCCATTCTGGGCGGGATTGCGCGTTTTCACGGCATGCCGGTAACGGTCGTCGGCCATCAGAAGGGGCACACGGCGGAGGAAAACGTCGCCTGCAATTTCGGTATGCCGAGACCGGAGGGCTATCGCAAGGCACTGCGGATCATGGAACAGGCGGAGAAGTTCGGCCGGCCGATCATCACCTTTGTAGATACGCCCGGCGCATATCCCGGAAAGGACGCTGAGGAACACGGACAGGGAGAGGCCATCGCAAGGAATCTCGCTGCCATGAGCAGCTTTCACGTCCCGGTCATCTCCGTGGTGACAGGCGAGGGCAATTCCGGCGGTGCTCTGGCCATCAGCGTGGCAAACAGAATTCTGATGCTGGAGTACGCCGTGTACTCGGTTCTGTCCCCTGAGGGATTCGCCAGCATACTCTGGAAGGACAGCTCCCGCGCCGGCGAGGCGGCGGGGATGATGAAGCTCACCTCCGGAGATCTGCTGGAGGCAGGGGTGGCCGATGAAATCATCCCGGAACCGCTGGGCGGTGCGCAGGAGGATCCGGAGGAAGTGTATGCAGCGATCGATCTCGCACTGCAGAAAAATCTCTCGGTTCTTCTGCAGATGACACCCGATGAGCTGCGCGCAGACCGGATCAGGAAATTCCGCGCGATCGGCTGCGACAGGAGCGGCACGCCGGGCAGTATGCCGGCGGAGCTTCCGGTCTGAGGAGGCAGTATGGATTCCATCAGAATACTGACGACAGGGGGCGCATCTGCGTCCCGGGTCGTAACAAACGATATGCTCTCGGAGACACTTGACACGAGCGACGCATGGATTTTTCCGAGAACGGGCATACATGAGCGCAGAATCTGTGCGGACGGTGAGACCGAGGTGAGTCTCGCGACAAAAGCTGCAGAGGAGGCTCTGCAGAAAGCAGAATCCCGGTACGGCATCACAAAGGATGAAATCGGCTGCATTATCACGGCCACCATGTCCGGGGACTATGCGACGCCTTCGACGGCGTGTCTGGTGCAGAAGGCGTTGCAGCTGCCGGAGGAAATTCCGGTGTTTGATGTGAATGCGGCCTGCACCGGTTTTGTCTGTGCGCTGACGGTGGCAAGAGGACTGCTCGCCGCCTCCGACAGGAGATACGGTCTGGTTATCGGCGCAGAACAGCTCTCAAAGCTTCTGAACTGGCAGGACCGCAGCACATGTATTCTCTTCGGCGACGGCGCCGGTGCTGCCGTGATTGAAAAAATACCGGAGAACAGCGGCGCTTTCGGATGTTTTCTCGCGGCCCGCGGCGGTACGCAGATTCAGGCGGAGGGGCCGGGACAGATTCCCGCGGGCGCTGTGATGGACGGCCGCGCGGTGTTCCGCTTTGCCGTGGAGGTGATACCGAAGGCGATGGATAAAGCACTCGCTGCGGCGGGAATCACACTGGATGACGTCGATCACATCGTCTGCCATCAGGCCAACGCGCGGATCATCGGGCATGTGGCGAAAAAGAGCGGGCAGCGGCCGGATAAATTTTTTATGGATATCGAACATTTCGGCAACACCAGTGCGGCATCGATTCCGATCGCCCTCCACGACATGGATGAACAGGGACTGCTGAGAGACGGGCAGACGCTGCTGCTGGTAGGATTCGGCGGCGGCCTCACCTACGGCAGTATCCTGCTTCCCTTCGGGAGAGGCTGACAGCCGGATGAAATGACTGTTTCATGTCATCCGGAACTGACGCGTGCGGCGGAAGAAAGATACAGACAGAAAGGCTGGAACTGAAAATGAAGAAACTCAATGAGATTCTGGGGACCAGATATCCTGTGATCCAGGGAGGCATGGCGAATATCGCGACCGGTGCTTTTGCGGCAGCCTGTTCCAATGCCGGCGCTCTTGGTCTGATCGCGACGGGCGGCATGAGCACGGAGAGGTTCAGGGAGGAAATATGCACGGCGAGATCGCTCACGGACAGGCCTTTCGGCGCCAATCTGATGCTGATGAATCCGAACACGAAGGAACTGGTCGATGTGGTCTGTGAAGAACGTCTGCCCTTTGTAACGACGGGTGCCGGAAATCCCGGGACCTATATGAAGCAGCTCAAGGACGCCGGCGTCTTCGTCATGCCGGTCGTGGCTGCTCCCGTCCTGGCCAGACATCTGGAAGATCTGGGCGCAGATGCCGTCATTGCGGAGGGCTGTGAGAGCGGCGGACATATCGGTGAGATGACTACCATGACGCTTGTGCCGCAGGTCTGTGATGCAGTAAATATACCGGTGATCGCGGCCGGTGGCATAGCGGACCGCCGCCAGATGGAAGCGGTGAAGGCACTTGGCGCCTGCGGTGTGCAGGTGGGAACGTGTCTTCTCGTCAGCGAGGAGTGCCCGATACACGAAAATTATAAGAAGGCACTGCTGAAAGCCAGAGGATCGGATACCGTCGTCACGGGACGGATCGGCGGAACGCCCGTGCGGGTGCTGAAGAACCGCATGGCGCGCGAATATGTGCGTCAGGAGAAAAAAGGCGCGACGCTCGCGGAACTGGAAAAGTATACGCTGGGATCTCTCCGCCGCGCCGTTTTTGACGGCGACACGGAGACGGGGAGTCTGATGAGCGGTCAGGTGTGCGGACAGCTTCAGGAGATCCGTCCGGTGGCGGATATTCTTGCAGATCTGTGCGCGGATTTCTGAAACGAAGTGTCAGAGAACCTGTGACAGATACAGTTAAGCAGCGGAGGTGAAAAAATATGGCAACAGTATATCTCTATGCGGGGCAGGGCGCGCAGAAAGCCGGCATGGGTAAAGATCTCTATGCGCATGAAGAGGCGTTCCGGCGCGCTTTTGACAGCGCAGACGGACTGGATTTCGACCTGCACCGCGTGTGCTTTGAAGACCCGGACGGTGTGCTGATGCAGACGCAGTACACCCAGCCCTGCATGACAGCTGTCGAAACCGGAATCACAGCGGTGCTCCGTGAGGCGGGACTGCGCCCGGATTACACGGCGGGGCTGTCGCTCGGAGAATACAGCGCGCTGGAGGCGGCCGGGGTGCTGACAGCGAAGGAGACCATCGAGATGACTGCCTTCCGTGGAAAAGCCATGGCGCGCGCTGCAGAAGGCATCAGCTGCGGCATGACAGCCGTTCTGGGACTTCCGGAAGCGGATCTGCAGAACTGCTGCCGGAGGGCGGAGAGCCTCGGAACGGTATCTGTCTGCAATTACAACTGCCCGGGTCAGATGGTGATCGGCGGCGTGAAAGAAGCAGTAGATCAGGCTGCCGTCTATGCCGGGGAGGCGGGAGCGCGGCGCTGCATTCCGCTGAAGGTGAGCGGTCCCTTTCACACAGCGCTGATGGCGCCGGCAGGTGAGGAACTGGCAGCGTATTTCCGGCAGGTGACCTTCAGAGAGCCGGAGGCAGTGGTTATGTACAATACCCTCGGCGGAGAGAATAAAGACGGTATCTCCATCCCGGATCTTCTGGTGAAGCAGGTGCAGAGCAGCGTGCACATGGCGCAGATCCTTCGCAGTCTTTTTGCAGCAGGCGTAACGGATTTCGTTGAAATAGGTCCGGGAAGCACGCTGACAGGTTTTGTGCGCAGAACAGCAAAAGCCATGGGCGTCAGCAGTTACAGGACATGGAATCTGGACAGCTATGATGCTGTGCATAAGTATCTGGAGGACAGAAGCGGCGGAACAGCGGCGGTTTGAAGCGGCGGAGGCAGCGGTGATCATGCAGAACGAAAACGGGTACAGAAAGACAGCAGTCGTCACAGGCGGAAGCCGGGGTATCGGCCGCGCCATCTGCCTGGCCTTTGCCGGTCGGGGCATTTCCGTGGTCATAGGTTTTGCGGGCAGACGGGATGCAGCGGAAGAAACGGCGCGCCTGTGCCGCGAAGCAGCTTCGCATGCGGCGGACGCCCCGCGCTTCATCACATGTCAGGCGGATGTCTCGACAGAAGACGGCGCCGGTCTGCTGATGGATACGGCGAAAAAAGAATTCGGGCGCGTGGATATTCTTGTCAACTGCGCCGGCATCACGCGGGACGGACTGCTTATGATGCTCAGGCCGGAGGATTTTGACGCGGTGATCGACACCAATCTCCGGGGAACCTTTCTGACATGCCGCGCCGTCTCGCGGATGATGCTGAAGCAGAGGAGCGGCCGCATCATAAATATCTCCAGCGTGGTCGGCGTGCACGGCAATGCCGGACAGACGGATTATGCCGCGAGCAAGGCAGGGGTGATCGGCTTTACAAAAAGTCTGGCCAAGGAGATCGCCTCCCGCGGCATCATGGTCAACGCCGTGGCACCGGGCATGATCGCGACGGATATGACAGCGGCCATGACGGATAAGGCGAAGGAAGAGGCGGCCGCATCCATTCCTCTGAAGAGGATCGGCAGTCCGGAGGATGTGGCAGCTGCGGTCGTATTTCTCGCTTCAGAAGAGGCGTCCTATATCACGGGACAGGTGCTCTGCGTGGACGGCGGCATGGGCATGTGACGCGGAAACTGACCTGCACGATGTACAGGATGCTGCACTGCTGCAGTATGGGCATGTGAATACGGCAGTCGTGTGATAGTGAATTTCAGAAAATCTGAGGGATCGTCCGGTGTTTTTTCATCGCGATCCTGCTATGAGACCGGGAGAACAAGATGGACAGAAGAAGAGTCGTAGTTACGGGCGTCGGAACAGTGAATCCGACCGGCAATGACACAGAGAAGAGCTGGGCAAATATCCGGGCGGGTGTGCACGGCATCACGCCGGTTACACGTTTTGACACGAAGGATTATAAATTCAGGGTGGCCGGCGAGGTGAAGGATTTTGCCCCGCAGACCCGTATCGACAGAAAAACACTGCGCCATACGGGGCTTTTTGCACAGTACGCCCTGTACGCGGCCGCCGAGGCCGTGGAATCCGCCGGCCTCGATACCGGAAAACCTGATGACAGGACAGGCGTCATCGTATCAAGCGGCATCGGCGGGCTGATCCCGATCGAGGAAAATTATATACGCGGGGAAGAGAGAGGCTATGACCGCGTCAGTCCGTTTTTCATCCCGATGGCTATCAGCAATATGGCTGCCGCCAACATCGCGATCCGCTACGGATTCCGGGGCATGTGCACATGCCCGGTGACGGCGTGTGCGGGAGGAAGCAGCGCGATCGGCGATGCCTTTCACAGGATCCGCGACGGCTATGAGGATGTCATGATCTGCGGAGGCGCGGAGGCGGCGATCACGCCGCTGGCCATGGGCGGTTTTTCCGTCATGGAAGCACTGACATCAGAGGCAGATCCCGACCGGGCATCCGTGCCTTTTGATGCGGAGAGATCCGGCTTTGTCATGGGCGAGGGCGCAGGCATTCTTGTTCTCGAGGAACTGGAGCATGCCAGAGCCAGAAAAGCGGAAATTCTCGCAGAGATCACCGGCTACGGTGCAAACTGCGACGCTTATCACATCACGGCGCCGTCGCCGGACGGAGCGGGGGCGGCGGCCTGCATGCGCCTCGCCCTGAAGGACAGCGGCATACAGCCGGACGACATTGATTACATCAATGCACACGGCACGTCGACACATCTGAATGACAGTCTGGAGACGACAGCTGTGAAGGCGGTTTTCGGAGCGGATAAGGCTTATAAACTGCCTGTGTCTTCGACCAAATCGATGACTGGACATATGCTGGGTGCGGCCGGTGCGGTGGAAGCCGTGTTCTGCGTGATGGCGCTGAGGGATCAGTTTATCCCGCCTACGGCCGGATACCGGACGCCGGATCCCGCCTGTGACCTGGATTACGTGACAGAGGGCGGCCGTTCCGCCGATCTCCGCTATGTCATGTCGGATAATCTTGGCTTCGGCGGTCACAATGCCGTGCTCGTCTTCCAGCGGGCGGAATGAATGCATTAAATTCAGGGAGGCACCAGTGAATACGTTAGATTATGAAGAAATACGACAGATCCTGCAGCATCGTTATCCGATGCTGCTGATCGACAGAATCGATGATTACGAGCCGGGAACGTACGCGAAAGGACGGAAGTGCGTATCTGGCAATGAGGCCTTTTTTCAGGGACATTTTCCCGAAAAGCCTGTCATGCCGGGTGTTCTGATCCTTGAGGCACTGGCGCAGACGGGAGCTGTGGCCATTCTGTCCGAGCCGGATAATAAAGGCAAAATCGCACTTTTCGGCGGCGTAAAAAATGCACGGTTCAAAAAGCAGGTTGTTCCGGGCGATGTCCTCGAGCTTTCCTGCGAGATCACAGAGCGGCGCGGTCCCGTGGGAACCGGCCGCTGTGAAGCCAGGGTCGACGGAAAGACGGCCTGCCGTGCCGAGCTTCTCTTCTGTGTTGCGGATTCATGATGCGTGGATTTTCGCGGGAACCTGTATTTTAGAAAACCTGCAGATGCGTTATAATAACCCTGTGATTTGGGATTTTACCGTGTGGCAGGGGGTTATGTATGATATCTGAGGTTCTGAACGATCTGTATGACAAGCTTCGCCTTTATTTTTACATGCAGACGGCTAAAAATTTTGAGACGCGTGAGGCTACGCTCACGACGGTTGAGACATTCTGTATGGAGATCATCCATTCGCTCGGAAACCCGACGATATCAGAATTTGCCCATGTCGTGGGGATATCCGGCCCCAATGCGGCGGCCAAGGTCTCCAGTCTGATTAAAAAGGGTTACGTAGAAAAAGTCAGGTCGGAGACGGACAGGCGTACCTATCACATCCATCCGACGAAAAAGTTTTATGATTACTATCAGATCAGTCTGAGATATGTCGAAAAGGTGCAGAAGCGCTGTGAGAAGCGGTTTACGCCGGAAGAACTCCGGAACCTGGAGGAAATTCTCCGTATCATCGACGATGAGCTGATGCCTGAGGTGGATGTCAAGAGGCTGAAAGAGATCTCAGACGAAGAGGACCGGAGAGAAGAAGAGAATCCGGATGTTTAATCTATATGTCGCATAAAATACTGCTGTACAGAAGTACGGCAGTATTTTTTTCGCGGGCAGTGAGCCTTATTCTCACGCATGCAGGAGCATCTGATGCAAAAAAACATTGACAATTGACGAAAAAAATTAAAAATAGATTAAACGATTAATTAAATAATGCTAAAATTGCAGACTTAATAAACGTAAATCGGAAATTTCCGGCAGAAGGGTGAAAATATTTGGGACAGCGAAAAGACATTAAAATGGGGACGATCGCGGAAGCGCTCGGTGTGAGCGTGGTCACCGTTTCCAATGCACTGAACGGGCGCAAGGGCGTCAGCGAAAGCATGCGCAGCAGGATCATTGACAAGGCGCGGGAACTCGGTTATAACGCGGGAACTCATGAGACAGGCACGAGAAAGAAGTCATATATCATCGGCTGTATGGTCGCGAGCCGTTATGTGCAGGAATTTCCGTCGTTTTACATGGAAATCTACAAAAATATCGCACGGGAGGCGGGACAGTCAGACTGTATCACGGTGCTTGAGGTCGTATCGGATGAGATGGAAAGCGAGAAAGTGTCCATGCACGCATTTCAGGGGACACAGACGGACGGACTCCTCATGATCGGGGAGATGCACCGCGATTACGTGAATCATCTGCGTGAACAGAATCCGGATATCCCGTTCGTATGCGTGGACGACTATGATACACGCGATGACATGGACTATATCCTGACTGACAGCTTCGGCGGCATGGAGCGCGTGACTTATTTTGTGCTTGAACAGGGCGTATCAGACCTGTATTTTGTGGGGACAGTCGGCGCTACGGACAGCATCAATGACCGGTATCTCGGTTACTGCAAGGCACTGGAGCGGCGCGGCCTGGACGCATGTGAGAGCCGGATCATTCCCGACCGCGAAAACGGTCTTCTGATCACACCGAAACTTCCGGAGAAACTGCCGCAGGCATTTATCTGCAACTGTGACCGCACGGCATTTGCCGTGATCCGTGAGCTCAGAGCCCGCGGCGTGCGCGTGCCGGAGGATGTGTCGGTTGCCGGATTTGATAATTTTCCCCGTGAGACGCCGGAGCACATACGCCTGACGACGTTCAGAAATGATGAAAAGGTGATCGCTCAGATAAGTCTGCATACGCTTCTTCAGCGGATTGAGAAAAAGGACTGCCGGCCGGGCGGCGTGAGGATTGTCGAAGGCAGCCTTGTGCGGGGAGAAAGCGTGAAGATCCACAGAAGGGTGAATGCGGAATAATCTGCCCTGTGTGATGTGAGAACATATACCAATACATGTATGAAGCCTGACTGCTTGATACGGGAAACGGGAGATACAGATGGCTGAAGTAAAACTCAGGGATATCGCAGAGCGCCTTGGCGTCAGTACGGTCACGGTGTCCAATGCACTGTCCGGGAAGAAAGGCGTCAGCGCAGAACTGCGCGAACATATTGAGAGTGTCGCTGTTGAAATGGGTTATGATCTGACAAGATACAGAAAACGCGCGCCCGGCGCGCGGATCGGCGTGATCTCAACGGGCAGGCGTTATCTGGAAATCGGTAATTCTTTTTACTGGTCGCTGTATCAGCAGGTCGTCACGGCCGCGGCAGCGCGGCAGAGCGTCACCATGCTGGAGCCGGTAGAAGAAGATCAGCAGCAGACGGAGGAGACGCCGCGCATTCTGAGAGAAAAAGCCGTGGATGGTATTATCGTTATCGGCTGGCTGTTTGAGCCGTATATCAGGCATCTCGTCAGAAAAGCCGGTGTTCCGGTGGTTCTGCTTGATTTTCGCATCCGGGACAGTGGCTGTGACACCGTGATGAGCTGCAACTATACCGGGATGTACAAGATGACGCGCTATCTCATCGGGCGGGGGCACAGAAAGATTGCCTTTGTCGGCAGCCGGCTGGCCAATGAGAATATCATGGACAGGTACTTCGGCTACCGGAAGGCGCTGATCGAGGCGGGAATTCCGCTCCGGAAGGACTGGATTCTGGAGGACAGAGATCTTCTGACGGGTGATATGAAATTTACCCTGCCCGGGGAGATGCCGACAGCTTTTGCCTGCAACTGCGATCTGGCAGCCAGCTATGTATTTGCCGAACTGGAAAAGAAAGGACTGAAGGTTCCTGACGATATCTCGGTTGTGGGTTATGATGATTACCTCACGAATTCATCTGTGGAGGAAAGACTCACAACGTATCATGTGGATATGAAGGGCATGGCGGAGATGGCCGTAGACCGGCTGCTCGGCAAGATGTCGGGTGAAGAAACACATTACGGAACACGTTACATCGACGGACAGATCGTGGAGAGAAGCAGCGTGCGGGATCTGAGGAAATGAGCATTCGCTGAAAAAGGAGAGAAAACACATCAGCTGTGTTTTCCCTCCGTTTTTTCGTCGGATTCCGTTTCTTCGGGTTCATATTTTTTCAGGACGTGACCAGCGAGCAGGACAGACATGATTGTCTGTACGGAAAAGCCGCAGATCAGCCAGTAAAGGACTGTAAACGGCAGCCTGGACGGCAGTGCGAGCGTGATGCAGAGCGGGATGGACACGATGAACAGCAGCAGAATCGTGAACGGCAGACCGGAGAATGCCGTCGGCAGGCTGTTCGCCAGAATTTTCAGCGGGGTGTTGGAAAAGGTTGTCTGCAGCGGGAATACATAGAGCAGCAGGCAGCTCAGAATAAAGAAACAGAGGATGTAGAGGCAGAGCATCGGCAGATTCTGCAGATGATTGGCGATCCAGGAGGTAAAGAACACCATCCCGGCGAGACAGGGCAGCAGAATGAGCCACTGGATGGTCGCACCTCTGAAGTTTTCCTTTCATATAGAAAAATAATCACGCAGGATATAGGATTCCTCTCCCTTCAGCCGTTTCTTTACGGAGCCGTAGAGGGCGCACATGGACGCGCCGATCGTGAAGACGGGGATGGAGGTCAGAATAAACAGAAGGTTTAATACGATCATGTCACCGATGCCGGCCATGACGGATGAGAATCTGCTGTCGGGACGCATAAATGAAAGTTCTCCTTAATCATGTTAATGAAGGCCTTTGCCCTCGCTCTGAAGCTGGCAGAAAAAGTAGATGCGGACATCGTTCTCGCGACAGATCCGGATGCCGACAGACTCGGCGTATATGTGAAAGATACGGCGGACGGAACGTATAAGAGTTTTACCGGCAATATGACCGGCACGCTGCTTCTGGATTATATTCTCTCGCAGAGGAAAGCCCTCGGCACGCTGCCGGAGGACGGCGCTGTTGTCACGACCATCGTCTCCGGAAAAATGACGGTACCGCTCTGCCGCGATTACGGCATGACCAGAATAGAGACACTGACCGGTTTCAAGTATATCGGTGAGCAGATTAAATTTTTTGAGCAGAATCATCAGCATCATTACGTGTTCGGCTATGAGGAAAGCTACGGATGTCTGGTCGGCACGCATGCGCGTGACAAGGATGCCGTCGTAGCTGTCATGGCACTGTGCGATGCGGCAGCGTATGATCTGCACAACGGCAGAACGCTGATCGATCATATGCGCAGCCTGTTCGGAAAGTACGGCTGGTACCGTGAAAAACTGGTGCCGGTGACTCTGAAAGGACAGGAGGGCGCGGCGCAGATCCAGACGATGATGGAACAGATCCGTTCGCATATACCGTCGCAGATCGGCGGCCGAAAGGTGCTGGCGTTCCGCGATTATGAAAAAGATACGGCGGTCGATCTGATCACTGGACAGCAGACGAAAACAGGCCTGCCGAAATCCAATGTTCTGTATTTCAGCCTGGCGGATGAAGCATGGTGCTGCATCCGGCCTTCCGGCACGGAGCCGAAGATCAAGTTTTATATCGGCGTGCGCGGCGATACAGACGAACAGGCGCAGGCACAGCTGGCAGAACTGACCGGCGCAGTGGAGAAACTGGCAGAATAGATACAAATATTGAGGAAAATGCCATATACTGTATAAGGCTGGGAACCGCTGTCCACAGTGTGTTCTTACGTACGATAATGAAAAGGAAGGAAACAGACATGGGTATTCTCAGATTAAAACCTGCCTGTAAAGATTACCTCTGGGGTGGTCACAGGCTGGTGGAAGAGTATGGAGTCAAATATGACGGCGATGTACTGGCAGAGACATGGGAGCTCTCCTGCCATCCGGACGGACCTTCGACAATCGCCAACGGCCCGTTTGCCGGCAGGACGCTGACGGAATACATCAGCGAAAACGGAAAACAGGTGCTCGGCACAAACTGCAGCCGTTTCAGGGATTTTCCCGTGCTGATCAAGTTCATCGATGCAAAGAAAAATCTCTCGATTCAGGTGCATCCGGACAACGACTATGCACTGAAAAACGAGAATCAGTACGGAAAGACGGAGATGTGGTATATCATGGACGCGGAGCCGGGTGCTTTTCTGTACTATGGCTTTGAACATGAGATCAGCAAAGATGAGCTGCGTCAGCGCATTGAAGATGACACGCTGACCGAAGTGCTCCACGCGGAACCCGTGAAAAAGGGTGATGTTCTTTTCATCGAACCGGGTACCATTCATGCGATAGGACAGGGCATTCTCCTCGCGGAGATTCAGCAGAATTCTAATGTGACCTACCGGGTATATGACTACGGGCGTGTGGGAAAGGACGGAAAAAAGCGGGAACTCCACATCGACAAGGCACTCGATGTCACGCGGCGGACACCGGTCGAGAATAAAGATCACGGGTATCCACATGTCGCAGACTGCGATTACTTCACCGTGGATTCCCTTGTGCTGAACGGAGAGACCATGCGGAGCCTTCACGGCTGTGTGACGGAGGATTCCTTCGTGAGCCTGCTTGTCCTCGACGGCGAGGGAAGCATCGTCTGCAGAGACGGGGATAAAAATAAACTGGCCGATGACGGCGGTGAGAATCATGTGGATTTCCGCAAGGGCGACAGCCTGTTTCTGCCGGCAGGTTCCGGCAAATTCAGGATAAAAGGATGCTGCCATCTCCTGATGACGACTGTATAAGCTACGGATTGCTCCGTGCTTCGCACTCTCGCAATCCTACAGCAAATGAGAAAAAATAACACATACAGAGGAACGCACGGCACACGGTTGACAGCGCTGCCGTGCGTTTTCATAATATTGGAGTAACGTGTGACAGCTTGTTTGCCCACACGTTTCTACGGACAGAACAGGCAAGGGGACACATCACAGGAGGATCCGTATGGCAGTCATTTTTGATGAGACGCAGAAAATATTCAAGCTGGATACAGAGCACACAACGTATATGATGGGACTGACAGATGACGGTTATCTGGGGCATCTGTATTACGGCACCAGACTTCTCACACCGTGCGGAAGACAGGCTATGCGCCTGACGACGGTACCGACGCCGGCAGCGCTGCCGCGCGAGAAAAACGGCTTTATGGATACCTTCTGCTTTGAGTATCCGACCGGCGGTCTCGGCGACAACCGGGAGAGCTGTCTCGATGTGGAGGATGAGGACGGCTGCCTCGGCTGCGAGCCCGTCTACGATTCTTATGAAATTATCCCCGGAAAACCGGGGCTTTCCAGACTTCCCGCAAGCTTCGGAGATCCGGAGGATGTGACAACGCTGAAGATTTATCTGAAGGATCAGGTGCTGGACCTTACCGTCTGCCTTCTGTATTCGGTATTTGAGGCGGAAGATGTCATCACGCGGAGTGCTGTCATCACCAGCGGGACCGGCAGAAAAATCCGTCTCCGGAGAGCCCTTTCCGCCTGTCTCGACATGGAGAATAGAGATCTCTCCATGGTGACGCTGGCGGGAGCGTGGGCCAGAGAAAGACATATCCAGACGAACCGCATCACTTACGGCAGACAGAATATCGCCTCCATCTGCGGCGCCTCCAGCCAGCAGGGGAATCCTTTTCTGGCAGTTGTGACGCCCGGAACCGATCAGAAGAAGGGCGAGGTGTGGGCGATGCATTTCGTCTACTCCGGCAACTTCATCGCGCAGGCGGAACTCTCGCAGTTTGATACGGTCCGCGTGACGATGGGAATTCATCCGTGGCAGTTCTGCTGGGAGCTGTCAGACGGCGCAGCTTTTACGACGCCGGAAGTGGTCATGACCTATTCCGGTGAGGGACTGGGCGCGATGACGAGATCGCTGCATGATTTTTACCGGGAGCATCTGATCCGCAGCCCGTACCTGCATCATGACAGGCCCGTGCTCCTCAACAGCTGGGAGGGCACCTACTTTGATTTTGACAGGGACAAGCTGCTGGCGATGGCCCGTGAGGCGAAAGCCTGCGGCATCGAGATGTTCGTTCTGGACGACGGCTGGTTCGGGCATCGGAACGATGACAACACCAGCCTCGGCGACTGGTTTGTCAATGAGAAAAAGCTGCCCGGCGGCCTCGTTTCTCTCAGCGAAGCCATCCACAGCATGGGACTGAAGTTCGGTATCTGGATCGAGCCGGAGATGGTGTCGCCGGATTCAGATCTCTTCCTGGCGCATCCCGACTATGCGATGCAGATTCCGGGAAGGGAGCCCGGTCGCGCGAGGAATCAGCTGGTGCTGGACATCACACGGAAGGAAGTTCGCGACGCCGTCTGTGGTATCCTGAAAAAAACATTTGCTGACGCAAAAATAGACTATATCAAATGGGATATGAACCGGTATCTGTCCGATATCGGGAGTGCGCTCTGCAACGACGGAAGGCAGGGAGAGATTTTTCACCGGTATGTCCTCGGACTGTATGAGATGCAGGCGCGTCTGCTCGCAGATTTTCCGGGGCTTCTGCTGGAGAACTGCGCATCGGGCGGCGCGCGTTTTGATCCCGGCATGTTATTTTTCAGCCCGCAGATCTGGACGAGCGACGATACGGATGCCATCGAGCGCCTGCGGATTCAGGAGGGAACGGAACTGTGCTATCCGCTCTCCTGCATGGGCGCCCACGTGAGCAAGTGCCCGAATGATCAGGTCGGGCGGCAGACACCGCTGGAAACCAGGGCAAACGTTGCCCTTGCGGGCACCTTCGGCTATGAACTGGATCTGAAAAAGCATCTGACGGAAGAGGAACGGACACTGATTCCGCAGCAGATCGCACGGTATCACGCCTTTCATCACATCGTTGAGGACGGGGATTATTACCGTCTCGCATCCTGGGATGACAGCCATCCGCTGGATGCATGGATGTGCGTCACAAAGGACCGGACAGAGGCGCTGCTTACTGTAGTGCAGGTGCTGGGAAGGCCGAATGAAAAGGGACACTGCCTGCGGCTCGACGGGCTGGATCCTGTCGCGCGCTACCAGGTGGAGCATGTGAGCGGCGTGAGACTGAATATGGTAAAAGACGAGAAGGCCTATGCGCAGACGGATGATGAAGCGGCAACCGCACAGTCTCCGGATACGGAAGGCCTGTACTATGGGGATGAACTGATGCAGGTCGGATTGTTTGTGCCGGAGATGCAGGACTATCAGTCCAGTCTGATGCATCTGATCCGCGTCTGAACTGTCTGGTCAGTGTTTAACCGGGAGATACGTATGGATCATAAGGAAAATAAACCCAATACAAAATTTTCGTATTTGTATCGTGATGCAGGCAACTGGAAACAATATCAGGACATTGTCGCAAGAGGAACACTGACAGAAAGTCAGGTGGCGAAGATTTTCAGTGCATGTGGCGAAGCAGGAAATTTTATTCCCGATGATGTGTGTTTCCCGGAGAAACGGTTTGATCGGATTACACTGGAAGATGATCACATCTGGTTCACCCTGCTTTCTGTTGAGCCGACGGATGAAGAAGCATCCGATGAGCGATCTGCCGAGGAAGTTTTCCTTGCTTTTGTGAACGCCCGGTGGGATGAGGCGGCAGCTAAAGAGTTTTGAACCGTCATATTTTTCCGAGATCTGCATCGATGAAGCGCATCATATCGGTGCGCCGAGCTATCAGAAGATCCTCGATTATTTTCACCCGGATCTGTGGCTGGGTATGACGGCAAGCCCTGATACCACGCGATTCAACGTGTATGAAAAATTTGATTACAATATCGCCTGTGAGATCCGGCTTCAGCAGGCACTGCAGGAAAATATGCTGTGTCCGTTTCACTATTTCGGCATTACAGATCTGATGGTAGACGGGGAAGTTATTGGCGATACGGAGCACGCTGACGGGCTTCGGGACTTCAACCGGCTTGTCAGCGATAAACGGGTGGATTATATCCTGAAAGAAGCGGCTTACTACGGATACAGCGGCAGCAGGGTCAAGGGGATTGTTTTCTGCAGCCGGACCAGAGAGGCGGAAGAACTGTCGGAAAAATTCAACCGCCGGGGGTACAGAACAGCAGCGCTCACGGGAAAAGACAGCGAAGAGACGAGAGAGCGGATCCTGGAAAAGCTTGCCATGTAAGGGTAATATTTGGAGAGGAGTTGGCATGACATTTTTTCAGAATACGAGAAAGCCTGTCGGTTTTGGCGGCAAACTGATGGTCAGGGGAATGAACAGCGGTTCTCATGCAAAGCTGGCGGTATGGGGGTTAAGTCATGTCACCATTGCGGAGGATGCCAAGATCCTCGACGCAGGCTGCGGCGGAGGCGCCAATGTGGCCAGATTGCTTGCGCAGGCCCCGGCCGGGCATGTAACGGGGCTGGATTATTCGGAAGTAAGTGTGGCAGAGTCCAGAAAGGTCAACCAGAAAGCAATCGCGAGTGGCCGATGCGAGATCATGCAGGGCGATGTCAGTACACTTCCGTTTGCGGAAGAAACCTTTGATCTTGTCACGGCGTTTGAAACTGTATATTTCTGGCCGGATCTTGGAAAGACATTTCAGGGGATCTTTCGCGTCCTCAAAACAGGCGGCACGTTCTTTGTCTGCAATGAGTCGAACGGCCATGATAAGGAAGCGGTAAAATTCTCGAAAATCATCGATGGAATGAAGCTGTATGACGCTGATCAGCTGGAGAAACTGCTGACGCAGGCCGGCTTCAAAGATGTTGAAACGGATGAGAAGGGTATCTGGCTTTGCGTAAAAGCAGTGAAGTGAAAATCACCTGTGCGTGAATATCCCGCCGGTGACGCGATTTTTCCCCGCCTTTTTAGACAGGTAGAGCTTCTGATCTGCCAGATTGATCATCTCCCGGATATCCTGATTCGCATATGGTGTGCCGGAAATATAGCCGCAGGAGATGGTCACGTAATCTGTCTGCTGAGAATTGTAAGATTGTCCGTCTTTTCCGGTTGGCTGGGCAGACATATGCAGTGACGTATTCGCTATCTGCTCCCGGAGTGTTTCCAGCATTTTTCCGAACATAACACCGTCCATATAGATATGATGAGAAATTCATCACCGCCGTATCGATAGGTGTCCGCATGGTAGAGGTATTATCTGTGTGAATCAGGAGTGATTGGATTTGATTGCCTTTATGGAGAAGATGCGAAATTTTAAATCAGACAGTGACATTTTTTGGAAAAACGGCAAAATATGCAAAAAAAAATATGGAAAAATGTCAAAATACCACTAAAATTTATTTGGAAAAACGGCAGAACGTGCTATATTTAGATGTAAAAAGTGTCATTTTTACGCCATGATTATTTTGGAAATCGCATAAGCGGATAAAGGGGAACTGGGGATGCTGAATCGCAAAATCGAAAGGGATATCACACACTGGATTGAAAGCAGTGATAAAGCGTTGTTATTATATGGAGTTCGACAGGCTGGGAAAACATTTGTCATTCGGAAATGTCTGCAGGAGTCAGGTTGTGACTACATTGAGTTTAACCTGATCAAACAGCCGGAAGTGGCTGAAATCCTGAATGAAGCAACCAGTATCGACGATATGATTCTGAAACTGTCCCTTTACAGCAGCGAAAAAATCGTTCCAAACAAAACCTTCTTTTTCTTTGATGAGATACAGAAATGTAAGGAGATCGTCACCAGGATTAAGTTCCTTGTGGAGGATAAGCGGTTTCGATATATATTGTCCGGATCATTACTGGGGGTTGAGATTGTTAATCTGAAATCTGCCCCGGTAGGATATCTACAGACACTTACACTGTATCCGTTGGATTTTGAAGAGTTCCTCCAGATCTTTAATGTTGATAAAATTGTTATCAATCAGCTGCGTCGTGCCTACACTACCGAAACTCCTGTTGATGAGGTTATCCATAGAAAGATCATGGAAATATTCAATCTCTATCTGATCATTGGAGGAATGCCTGCTGCTGTGGAGAAGTACCGAACTACAGGTAGTATTGACGACGTTATGGATGAGCACCGATCTATTATGGAACAGTATAAGCTGGATTTTACGCAATATGAGGAAGAAAATCGCAGACTTGCCCTTACTCATATCTATGAGATGATTCCAGCAGAATTGAATGAGAAGAACAAGCGGTTTAAGATAGCAGATATCAAAAAGAACCTCAAATATGATCGGATAGAAGACAGTTTTACTTGGCTTTGGAAAGCAGGTGTTGCTCTGGGTGTATTTAATACAACTGAGCCTACTGTGCCATTAATGCTGAATGAAAAGAGTACACTGTTTAAAATGTTTTTATCAGATGTGGGCCTTCTTACCACAGTTTACGGCAAAGCGTGTAAATTGAAGATTGTTAGTAATGACAAGGATATTAATAAAGGTGCAGTCTACGAAAATGTTGTAGCACAGGAACTCCATGCTCATGGATATCCACTTTATTACTACAATAACAAAAAACATGGTGAGCTTGATTTCGTTGTAGAGCACGATGGAGGAGTGCTTCCTATTGAGGTGAAGAGTGGAAAAGACTATGTCAGGCATTCTGCTCTGGATAATGTCATGGCTGTCTCGGAATATGGAATCTCAAAGGCATACATTTTTACAAATGATAATGTTAAGGTAGATGGAAAACAGGTGTATTACCCTATCTACATGGTCATGTTTCTCAAAGAGGATACAATTGAATTCCCGGACTTGTCCGTAGGCAGGTTTGCTTTTTGATTGGGAAACCTGATGAATCATCTGGCACCTTAAAAGATGAATATATTAACAGAGTCGGACGACACATTATTGCCGTCCTGCCTCTGCTTTTTTCAGCTGCCGGCTGAAAATAATGTAGTGTCTGCTGAACAAACGTAAAAAGTTCAATTTTTCCAGTAAATATGCGGCTTTGCGGCACCTATAGGAGTATAATAACTGTAAGGATTTCAAATCTTTCCTTTCAGTTTTCGTGCAGTTTC
>Ga0256406_1000138_pt1 | contig 137523 bp, 98 predicted proteins | sample RumenRJG_03DNA_FD_185986 | JGI IMG/M metagenome (GOLD analysis project Ga0256406, IMG submission 185986) | Bovine rumen microbial communities from Lethbridge, Alberta, Canada - RJG_03 | ecosystem: Host-associated > Mammals > Digestive system > Stomach > Rumen | place: Canada: Alberta... | reverse complement strand
GCCAGGCTACTCAAGGTCTGGGCAAGGGTATCTACATCATCGGCAAGGACAAGGTATCCGTCAAGTAAGCTAAAAAATCCCTATAGTGCGGGGCCTGCAGGCAAGAGTCTGCGGGCCCCGTTTTTTTTGCCCCTTGTCTGATGGCGGGATAGCTTGGCTTTATTGAGACAGGGCTGAGGAAGCATCGGACAGGCCCCTTGATTTTTGAAGAGGGTATCCTCTGGCTGACAAGTGCTGGTGTATACCAGACAAAGTGCTGCCTCAAAAGGAAATCAGCGGAAATAAAGCCGTCATGGCTGTCTGCTAAATGTCAGACCACAGCTTCTCCTCTGCTCTCAGGGCTGACAGACGAGTATATGTCTCTGACAGATGTCATCTGACCGGTGCCTCAGGTGGAGTGTGGCGGATGGTGTCCCGGTCACACTCCTGCCTCGGTCTCCTTGACTTGATGCTTTCAGGCGAGGGCTAGGCTATATAGCTCCTTCCTATCATCAAGGACATGCTGAAATGGCCTTCAAAAATTTTATTATAAAAAATTGAACCGAATATCCCTGCTTATCCTTGGAGACGAAAACAGCTAAATTGATTCAAACGGAATTTGCAACTCGCTGAAATCCAACTTATTACAGCCAATATTTGGTCTTTTTGCAACTAACTGGCTATCAGGCGATAACAACTCGCCTTCCAGTTTAAACTAAGTCCGACCTAGTTTAAACTACATCCGACCTTGTTGCGCGAACAAGGTGACTTGTCATGACCACATCGGCACCTGTAGGAAGAGATTTCCCAATTTATTATATAAAAAAACTTTAGTCTTCGTTATAGAAGCACACTGCCCCTGACGCTAGATGTATGGTGCAGGTCCTTGCCGGCTCTCTAATGCTCTGGGGTGGAGCAATGGGTGTATCAAGACAATCACAGTAGACTGGGCAAATCAGATAAGCTGTACAAGACTGGAGTATCGCGTGCCTTTGGCCGCGATGTCTAGGAAATTTTCATCACCATAGAAAATCTTTTGGCGTCATTCCAAAAGGTTTATTTCTGCTCATTATGGGCCATGTACGACTTCTTTTAGGGCGGAAGGCAAGCTGTCGCATGTGCAAGGCGGCTTGTCCGTGCCGTCTCCCTGTCTGTCAGTTAAGGGCTGCCATATTGATATGGCCACAGAGGATGCGCTCAGCCCTCCGCTTCTGTGGCACTGCTGAGTGAGGGTCAGAGGCCGGCTGAGTGGCCTTGCGCGTATGCTTGCAAAAAATATGGTGACCCTGGGCCGCATTCCCGTTTAATTTAGTAATTTTGCAGCATATTATGCCCATTATGTTCCTGCTGCGCAGGAGCGGGCCAGAATAACTCAACGACAACCTTCAGTGACCATGGCGGACCAAAATAGACATCGCAGCAAGCGTATCGGACTCAATGCGGTAACCTCCTGCATCAGCACGACGCTTATGCTTGTATTGCTCGGTACAGTAGTCTTCTTTGTGACTTACGCGATGCATTTCTCCAACAATTTGCGCGAAAACTTCACCATCTCCCTCATCCTTGACGACAGCCTGTCTCATACAGACGCTTACCAGCTGCAGTCGGAACTGAGGGCCTTGCCCTGTTCGCGTCTCGTGACGTATATTTCCAAGGAGCGCGCTCTGCGGGAGCAGTCAGAGGCACTTGGAGAAGACCCTTCGGAATTTATGGAGGAAAACCCTATGCCTGCATCCTTTGAGGTGCACCTCAAGGGGGCCTACGCCAATGAGGACAGCCTCGCCCAGATACTGCCCCAGCTCAAGTCACACCCCGGAGTGCTCGATGTATCGTATCCGCAGAGCCTCATGGATAGCCTCAACAGTAATATCAGCCGCATCAGCACGGTGATGCTCATCATTGCTCTGCTTCTGACGGTCATCTCCTTTGTGCTGATCAACAATACCATCCGGCTGAGCGTCATCTCCCACCGCTTTATCATCCACACGATGAAGCTCGTAGGTGCCAAGTGGGGATACATCCGGCGTCCCTTCCTGCTCAAGGCGCTCATCATCGGGGTGATCTCGGCCTTGCTGGCTTCTGCCATACTCGCTGGAGGACTCTATACGCTCTGGCACTATGAGTCGCAGATGGCTTCCCTAATCACATGGGACGTCCTCGCCGCCACATTTGGCATCGTTGTCATCTGCGGACTGTTGCTTACCTTTGTCTGCGCCTATATCACGGTCAACAAGGCCATACACATGAAGACGAGTCAGCTTTACCGCTACTAGTCTCGTCGTTACGCCTTGCTGTCCATATCCGGATGCCTGTGGATGATAGCAGGACAAAGGGATGGAAAAGAAATTAAAAATCAAAAAATACAAGAGATGGATCACAAAAATCTAGCTTTCAACAAGACCAATTTCATACTATTGGCAATCGGTTTTGTCGTCGTTGTCATCGGTTTTATCCTGATGTCGGGAAGCGGTTCTACCGAAGAGGCATACAATCCTCACATCTTTGATGCAGTACGTATCAAGGTGGCACCAGTAGTCAGCCTCGCGGGCTTCCTCTTTATGATATTTGCCGTCATATATCATAAGCGCGATGCTGCAGACCTCGCCAATACGGAGGACAAGGCTGACGCAGACAAATCAGTTGCCCATGTATCTGCTGCGGCTTCCGGCAAGGGCGCACAAAAGTCAGGAGGTAAGGCCTAATGGATTGGTTGCAAGCTCTAGTGCTCGGTATTGTGCAGGGACTGACCGAGTATCTCCCTGTCAGCAGTAGCGGTCACTTGGCCATAGGCGCCTATCTCTTCGGCGTCAACGGCGAGGACAATCTCACCTTCACCGTCGCTGTACACATAGCCACGGTGTTGAGTACACTGGTCGTGCTCTGGCGCGAGATCGCATGGATTTTCAAGGGACTCTTTAAGTGGCAGATGAATGACGAGACGCGCTACTTCATCAATATCCTCATCTCCATGATACCGGTCGGCATCGTGGGAGTCTTTTTCAAGGACAAGGTGGAGGAAGTCTTTGGCTCCGGACTTGCTATTGTGGGGGCCATGCTGCTCGTCACGGCGCTGTTGCTCACCTTCTCCTATTTTGCCCGTCCGCGGCAGAAGGAAAAGATCAGCATGCGGGACGCCTTCATCATCGGACTGGCCCAAGCCGTCGCCGTGATGCCGGGTCTGTCACGCTCGGGTAGTACGATTGCTACCGGCCTCCTGCTTGGCAACAAGAAGGAGCAGATGGCCCAGTTCTCCTTTCTGATGGTCATTCCTCCCATCCTCGGCGAAGCGCTGCTGGATGTGATTAAGGCTGCCAAGGACGGCGCTCAGGCTGCTGCAGGTGACATCTCGCTGACGGCACTCGGCATAGGCTTTGTCGCAGCCTTCGTTTTCGGCTGTCTGGCCTGTAAGTGGATGATTAATATAGTCAAGAAGGGGAAACTCATCTACTTTGCTATATATTGCGCCATCGTAGGTGTAGTCCTGCTTATCAGTTCGTTCTGTTAACAGATGGATTTTTCTGCCGGTGAAATCATAGCTATTGACAAGCCCTACCGATGGACATCGTTTGGGGTGGTGGCCCGCGTGCGCAACTTGCTCACGGAGAAGCTGCAGCACAAGATCAAGGTGGGTCACGCCGGCACACTCGACCCGCTGGCTACAGGAGTGATCCTGCTGTGTACGGGCCGCGCAACCAAGCGTATCGAGGAGCTTCAGGCACATACCAAGGAGTATGTCGCCACGCTCAAGCTGGGCGCCACAACAGCCAGCTTCGACATGGAGCATCCTGAGGACGCCGTCTATCCTACCGACCATATTACGCGCAGTCTCATCGACGAGACACTGCCTCAGTTTGTCGGTACTATTCAGCAAGTGCCGCCCGTCTACTCCGCATGCAAGGTCGAGGGAGAACACGCCTACCGTCTTGCCCGTCAAGGGCTCGAGGTCGCGCTTAAGCCCAAGACATTGCAGATTGACGAGATAGAGGTACTCAGCTTTGACATGCCGCAACTCGTGCTCCGTATAGTCTGCTCCAAAGGGACGTATATCCGCGCGCTGGCCCGCGATATTGGTCAGGCGCTCCGCTCTGGCGCTTACTTGACAGGACTCCGACGCACCCGCATCGGCGACTACCGCGTAGAGGACTGCTTGCAGCTTGACCAGCTGCCGGCGTGGCTCGACAGTATCGAGATTACGGATACCCAGAACTGATGTCCGCAGTAGGGTAACCTTTTAAAATATAGTAAACTCAAATATCATCATAACGATATGAAACTTTCACAGTTTAAGTTCAAGCTGCCTGAAAACCGCATCGCCCTTATGCCCGCCCCCCACAGGGATGAGTGCCGCATGATGGTACTTCACAGGCAGACAGGCAAGATTGAGCACAAGATGTTCAAGGATTTTTTGAGCTATTTCAAGGAAAAGGACATCTTCATCTTCAATGATACCAAGGTCATCCCGGCTCGTCTTTACGGCAACAAGGAGAAGACCGGTGCGCGTATCGAGGTGTTCCTGCGCCGTGAGCTTAATCCCGACTTGCGTCTGTGGGATGTCCTGGTAGATCCTGCCCGCAAGATACGTATCGGCAACAAGCTCTACTTTGGTGAGGACGAAAGCATAGTTGCTGAGGTCATAGACAATACGACTAGCCGCGGCCGCACGCTGAGATTTCTCTACGATGGTCCTCATGACGAGTTTAAGCAGCAGCTTTATGCACTTGGCGAGGCGCCCCTGCCCGATATCATCCGCAAGAAGCGTCCTGTCGAGCCTGAGGACCTCGATCGTTTCCAGTGCCTCTTTGCCAAGAACGAAGGAGCTGTGACCGCACCGGCAGCAGGTCTCCACTTCTCGCGAGAGATGCTCAAGCGTATGGAAATATATGGCATTGACCGCGCATTTATCACGCTTCATTGTGGCCTTAGCAACTTTGATACTACCGATGTAGAGGACCTTACGAAGCATAAGATGGACTCCGAGGAGATGTATATCACGGAAGAAAACTGCAAGCTGGTCAATGATGCCAAGGACGCAGGACACAAGGTTGTCGCCGTCGGTACTACGGTACAGCGGGCCATAGAGACAGCGCGCGATACCCAAGGCCATATCCACGCTTTCGAGGGCTGGACCAACAAGTTCATATTTCCGCCCTATGAGTTCGGTATCGCCGATGCCATGTTCTCCAACTTTCAGTTGCCGGAAAGTATCATGCTCATGCTGACTACCGCCTTTGGTGGCTACGAAGCCACGATGAACGCATACAAGGTGGCCGTGAAGGAAGGGTATCAGTTTGGCCCCTTTGGCGATGTGATGCTGATTGTCGACTGATGCCTTTGGCATATCTCAGTCTCGGGTCCAATCTCGGGGACCGCGAGGCCTATATTCATCAAGCCCTTAACGCACTTGACCAGACGGCAGGACGTCTGGTCAAGTGTTCGTCTTTAATAGAGACAGCTCCGTGGGGCTTTGAGAGCTCTCACTCTTTTGTTAACTCATGTGCGGTGCTGGAAACCAAACTCTCCCCCATGGAGTTGCTCAGAGCCACTCAAGCAGTGGAGCGGTCTCTTGGCCGCACGCATAAGAGCCATGACGGACACTACGGAGACCGTACGATTGACATCGATATCTTGCTCTATGATGACTGGGTGGTACGCTCGCACGACCTAATCCTGCCTCATCCATTGATGGCGCAGCGCTATTTCGTGCTCAAGCCTCTGTGTGAGATTGCGCCCAGTCTGCATCATCCGCTGAGCGGTTTGACTGTCAGCAAAATGCTTGCACGACTCTGACTAGACCGGAGCCAGCGCGGTTAGCTGCGCGGTTGGGGAGTTCGAAATCTCTAGTTTTTGTTTTACTTTGAGGTGTGTTGTGCCATAGGTGGCTCAGCGCTTGGCAAAGTCCTCCATGTGGCGCTGCAAGGCGGCTTTCCCGAGCTTGAGTCGGCGGGCTGAAGGTTGTGGGCTGTCAGCTATGACTTTGCCGGAGGTGAAGTCAACAGTCGTGTATCCGCTCGCGTCGATGAAGGCCAGGCCGTTGTCAAATGTATGCACCGCGTAGGGATATCTGTAAGCCGGGCTCATCACGTCATGGCTGAAGGCAAAGTCACTATGAGGCAGCCCGAGCTGACCGAGCAGGGTAGCGGCAAGGTCAGACTGCGCGCAGATAGTTGCTATGTCGCGCGGCGACTTGACAGCACCGCCCAGCCATAGCATAGGGATGTGGTAACGACGCAGTTGGTCCTCTCCCGTGCCTTCGGGATAGTTGATGCCGTGGTCCGGGAGGCAGATGATGACGAGATTGTTCCATTTAGGTGTCTTGCGCAAGCGCCCGACAAAGCGCCCGAGGCAGTCATCGAGATACGCCATGGCATTGGCCTTGTGGTCAAGTCCCTTGCGCTGAAACGGCACTACCCACGGCTCGTGGCTGGCTAGGGTGAGCAGCGTGGTAAAGTGGGGCTTGTCAGGTCGCTGTGCCTGCAGGCGCTGATAGAGCGTGTCAAAGACGATACGGTCTGTGACGCCCCATGCATGAGTCTTGCGGACAGACGGCGGGAAATGGGTATCTCCGAGCACCGTATGGTAGCCTGTCGAGAGCAGGTAGCCCTTGGTATTGGTGAAGTTGACATCTCCGCCGTAGACAAACTCGGTCTCGTAGCCTGCCCTGCCGAGCGTGCGTGCAAGAGAGGGGAGGGTGCGGCACTTCTCCGGCATCTTCATCGGAGAGACTTTGGGAAACGACGGATAGCCGCTGAGGATGCAGACGCAGCCTCGGTCGGTACGGAAACTATTGCTGTAGAAATGGCTGAAAAAGACGCCTTGTTTTACCAGCCGGTCAAACTGCGGCGTGATGCCCTGTGGTCCTCCTGTGGCATGGACAAATGTGCCGGCAAAACTCTCCATGATGATGAGCAGCACATCGGGTCGCTTGGTCTTGAGGAGGCTGGTATCCTGCGGCAGGGCTGGGACTGCGGAGGTAGAGTCAATGGTCGACGTGCCCTCGCCCAACTGGGCCATTAGGAGATTTTCTTCCTTTTCGGGGTAGAAGCGGTACATCTTGTCAAATCTCTCTTGCTTGAAGCTCGAGGCGAGGAGGCTGAAGGCCGGATTGACGGCGGAGTGGTTGAGAAACTGATTGTCGGAGTAGTAGACGGTACCTACATTCATCGTGCTCTTGCCTACGCCGCCGCGGATGGCTAGAAAGATCAGCCCGCCGGTGACTAGCAGTACCAGCGTCTGAGCTGCTTGTCTGGCAAGCCGCTTGTCGACAGGTTGAGGGCCGTATATGGGATCAGACGTGCGGGGAAGTGTCTTGCTCAGTAGCCAGTAAATACCGACAGCAAGGAGGGTGATGAGCGCGATGCCGCCGCAGAGATAGAGCAGGGATACGCTCTGTACGACGCTCTCGGGATGATCGAGATAATTGAATATGGTGGCGTCGATCTTGAACTGCCAGAAACTGTACAGGGCCGTATCGGCCATCAGCACGATGGCAATCAGCAGCGACAAGACCGCATAGTATATCCGCAGGACGGTGCTCATCCATTTCCTCCACCCTGTCCATACGCTACAGATTGTGAGCAAGAGCGGCAGGGCCATGAGATAGCCGCAGGTAGACAAGTCCTGCTTAAATCCGTGCCCCATTACCGACGCCACATCTCCCATGGAGAAGTGGCCCAAGCTACGATTGTAGAGCATAAAGACCGGCTTCATCAGCACAAAGGGGGTGAGCCAGGCGGCGTAGAGGCGTAAGAGATAGAGCAGGCGTTGTTTCATGGATTGTAAAGCTATAGAGGACAGATTGTGCAGGCCAGCGGCGTCAGAACTTCTTAAACCTGAGTCGGGCTTTGTCCGATTTGAGCGTCATGCGGCGGTTGGTCAGTCGCTCCACCTTGAAGTGCTCTTGGAGGTGGAAGATACCATAAGGATAGAGGCCGGCGGGGTCGGTGACCAGGGAGTCATTGCCCATCTGGTGGAAGCGGTCTGATACGTAGGGATCGCGGACGAGGAGAGAGTCATCTGTGAGGTGGAAGCGCAAGAGATACTCTGTGCCAGCACCGCGTACGCTCAGGAGATTGACTTGCACGGCCCAAAATATAGTCTTGTCCGATATATCCTGTACTGAGTCGGCGGTCTCGATAGAGCAGAGGTGCCACAATCCATCGAGGTCGCCGTTGCTGGAAGTCTCTAGCTCGCATGAGACCATCAGTAAGAGGGTCAGGAGGCAAAGAAGTAGCTTTTTCATAGGTTGAGAATACCGGATTTTTTGATGGTGAGCTGAAAGCCCTGATTGTGGCCCAAGAGGCTGCCGATGTCCATGCCGTAGGCGCCGGTGAGATCCCAGCCGTGGCGGAAGTGATAGGCGGCTTCGAGGAGGAGGCTCAGATTGTGTCGGGTGCAGTTGAAGGGCTTGTCGTATGTACCGTAGCCTACTTGCCAGGAAGCCAGGAGGCGGTAGTCGAGCTGCTCGACGGGGCGGCCGTCGAAGCCAAGGTGGAAGGCCATAAACCGATTGTCGCGGACATCGAGTTGGCCATCGGTATTGTAGATAGGCGACCGATAGAGTGGATTGCCGATGACCTGGCCCCAGTGTTGCCAGCTGGGGTAGAGATAGTGGTTGTAATAGTTGTCTATGCCCGATATATGGTCGCTTATGGCGCGGGTATGGTCGTGGTAGATGGGACCGCTCTGATACTTGGTATAGATGTATTCGACCACGACGTCGCGCAGCCATGTGCCGTACTTGATGTTGAGCTCCGCGCCCAGCATGATATCACGCAGCTCGTAGAGCAGGTAGCGGTGCTTGCGGTGTGAATTCCACTGATTGCCGCTGCCGTAGCCGTCGTAGTCGAGCATAAACATCTGGGAGTGGTCCTCAAAGTAGTGGTCGGCATAGAGGTGGGCTGCCCATTCGTCGGCGTCGTAGTTGACACGGAGGAGCCACGATCCGAGGTCGTTGCCGGAGGCATTGGACCCATAGTCGAGGCCTTCGGAATCGCCTCCTGGGATGAAGGCATGCCAGGCGCCCTTGAGGCCTCCCTCTCCCTTGACGACAGTCTCCTGTCCGTTGGCGGCGAAGCTGTGACTCTTGCCACCGAACTGGCTGGCCATCTCGAGCCCGAGCTCTACTGACCAGGGGAAGAGGCGGTCTTCGTTGCCTATCTTGAGATATCCGGCCTTAGAGTGGTAGTTTACGTCGTCGGCATATCGGTGTTGTCGGCCGGTGAAGTGGTGTTGCCACTTGTCATCGGTCATGCGTCCGTAGGCGATGTGGCCTTTGAGCTGGACCCACCCGCCCAGTATGGGCAGAGTCCAATATTGCGGCAAGGCGAGGCGGAGTTGCGGGATGGGGCGGGCATTGATGCCGAGCGTCTGGGCGCCTGAGCTGAGGCGGTCGTTCTTGAGCTCCATGGTGTACTGCTTGCTGCCGAGCGTGAGCAGACCGTGCAGCCAACGCACTTCGCCGTAGGCCTGCTGGATGACGATATTGCTTGTGTAGTTAGCGGGCACGGCGATGTCAAGTCCGTAGCCGATGTCCCACTTGCGAGGCGAGGCCTCCTCCAGAGGGCGTATGAGTGACGCACGGAGGTAGCCGTTGGTTTCCTTGAGAGAACTGAGCCCGTACTTGTTGGCATTGAGCCATAGCGGGGTCTGACCGTGAGACAGCAACCCCTGTGCCTCGATGCTGTAGTGGAGATTACGTGTGAGTGACACGACGCTATCTACTGGCTCGCCCGGCTGATATGACTGTGCGCTCAGAGCTAGTGGCGCTAAGGCGATGAGGAGACTGGACAGAATGGACTTCACGGGACGGTAATGGGTATGTCGTGTGGAGGATATACGGGATTGTCGTAGCGGCAGGACTGATCAGTTCTCCGTCTTGAGGGCCCCGAGCCCCTTCATACACTTGCGGAGCGAGTCGGTCCAGTAGGGGATAGAGAGGCCGAAGGTCTCCTTGATCTTGGTCTTGTCGAGTACGGAGTAGGCAGGACGCTGTACCGGCGAGGGGAATTCTTCGCTGTGGCAGGGCTGGATATCGCACTGCGTGTGGCCGGCCAGACGCGCGATGAGTTGGGTGAAGTCGTACCAAGAGCATACGCCCTCGTTGGAGAAGTGGTAGATACCAGTGTGTCCCTGATACTTGCGCTTGCTGACGATATCCAGTATGGCGCGAGCCAGGTCGCCGGCGTAGGTAGGCGTACCTACTTGGTCAAATACGACCTTGAGCTGCGGCTTGGTGGCGGTCAGCTGGAGCATGGTCTTGACAAAGTTTTTGCCAAACTCGGAGTAAAGCCACGCGGTCCTGATGATAATGTACTGGCAGCCAGAGGCGATAATCTGCTGCTCACCGTGGAGCTTGGTGAGGCCGTATACACCGGTGGGGGTGCCTTGCTGGTCTTCGCGGCAGGGCTTGTTGTAAGGCTCCTTGCCAAATACGTAGTCGGTAGATATGTGTACGAGCAGGCCGTCGGCTTCCTTGATGGCCACGGCGAGATTGTGGGGTGCCTGGGCGTTGAGCAGTTCGGCAAGATCGGCCTTGCTCTCTGCAGCATCCACGTTGGTAAAGGCTGCGCAGTTGATGATGCACTTCACTTGCTGCGACTTGACCATTTCGCGGATGGCCTGCAGGTCAGTGATGTCGAGATAAGTCGTCTCGAGACCCTCGACCTGGGTTACGTCGGTGAAGATATAGTGGTCCTGGCTCCCCTGGGAGAGGAGGCGTATCTCATTGCCTAGTTGGCCGTTGGCGCCTGTGACGAGGATATTCATGTCTGATGGTTATTGATAAAGGTTTTCTTTATAGTCAAAGTCGGGCTCCACTTCTGAGAGGCGCTTGCGAACGACGTCCTTGTCGCTCAGGATAGCCTTGTCGAGGGGTATGCGCCAGTCGATGCCTAGGTCGGGATCGATGAGCTGGATGCCTCCCTCGCTCTGGGGAGCGTAGAAGGCGTCGCACTTGTATTGAAAGATCGCAGTTTCGCTCAGTACGCTGAAACCGTGGGCGAAGCCTTTGGGAATGAAGAACTGGCGGTGATTGTCCTCGCTCAGTTCGACGGCCACGTGTTGGCCGAAGGTCGGAGAGCCCTTGCGTATATCTACGGCCACGTCGAGCACCTTGCCCCTCACGCAGCGTACGAGCTTGCTCTGAGTGTAAGGCATGCGCTGGTAGTGTAGGCCGCGCATGACGCCGTATGATGACATGCTCTCGTTGTCCTGGACAAAGCGGATAGGCATCACCTTTTCGTCAAATTCCCTTTGAGAGAAAGATTCAAAGAAATAACCACGGCTGTCCTCAAAGATGCGTGGCTCCAGGATGAGGACTCCGGATATGGATGTTGGTATGATATTCATGTGACTAAGTGTAATGTTCGATTATTTCTCTGCTGCGAGGCGCAGGAGGTATTGTCCGTATTGGTTTTTGGCCATCAGTTGTCCCTCCTCGGTGAGCTTCTGACGGGAGATCCAGCCGCGCTTGTAGGCGATGGCTTCCAGACAGGCGATCTTGAGTCCCTGTCGCTTCTCGATGGTCTCGACGAAGTTGCCCGCCTCGGCCAGCGAATCGTGGGTGCCGGTATCGAGCCAGGCGAAGCCGCGTCCGAGATTCTTGACGGTGAGGGTGCCATCGGAGAGGAAGTGCTGATTGACCGTGGTGATTTCCAGTTCGCCTCGGGCCGAGGGCTTGATGTGTGCAGCCACGTCGACGACGCTATTGGGGTAGAAGTAGAGGCCCACTACCGCATAGTTGCTCTTGGGATGAAGAGGCTTCTCCTCGATGCTGAGGCAGTTGCCCTTGTTGTCAAACTCGACTACACCGTAGCGCTCGGGATCGCTGACCCAATAGCCGTAGACGGAGGCTTTGCCGCGCTGCTCGGCATCCTCTACGCCCTGACGGAGCAGGGCTGAGAAGCCGGCACCGTAAAATATATTGTCGCCCAGTACGAGGCAGACCGTATCTTGACCGATAAATTCGCGGCCTATGATGAAGGCCTGGGCCAAGCCGTCGGGCGAAGGCTGCTCTGCATACTCCAGCTTGACGCCAAAGTCACTGCCGTCGCCCAGCAGACGACGGAAGAGTGGCAGGTCCTGAGGCGTGGAGATAATCAGGATTTCGCGTATACCCGCCAGCATCAACACAGACATCGGGTAGTAGATCATAGGTTTGTCATAGATAGGGATCAGCTGCTTGCTGATGCCCTTAGTGATAGGGTAGAGGCGGGTGCCGCTGCCTCCGGCGAGTATGATACCTTTCATAGTCGTGTGATGAGGGGGTGTAAGTTTATGTTATTTCGCAAAATTAGCTATTTTCTGCGGAGCATGCATCATCAGGAGCCAATTATTTATCACCGACAGTTGTCTGCGGAACGTCATGGGCTGATGCGGAGAGGACAAGTCGCCTTGTTTGTACAACAAGGTCGGATGTAGTTTAAACTAGGTCGGACTTAGTTTAAACTGGAAGGCGAGTTGTTATCGCCTGATAGCCAGTTAATTATAGAATCATCCGATTTTATTATAACACTTTGGCCATCAAGCGCTTACGGTATGGCGGCCTGATGCTGTTGGCAGGTGTGGCGACGATAGCGGAGGGGATTGAGATAGGGAGCAGGGCAAAAATATTAGGCCAATAGTTCCCTTTTGTAGTCGACAATGATTAACTTTGCGGCAAAATAACAGGGGTGCCATCTTTGTACTTTTGGATTGGCTGAGATCAAACCCTTATCATCTGACCCGGGTAATGCCGGCGTAGAAATTTTATTTTAAGCTTTCCTAATATGAAGCATTTTTTTGTGGCCGCTTCAGCCCTTGTGCTGATGAGCGGAAGCAGCATGGCCGGTACACCGAGCCATCTGAGTAGTGATACCTTGCGGGCTGTACAGCTCAAGGGTGTAGATATCGTGTCGACCAGGGCTACCGGGACGACGCCGGTCGCTTTTACCAATGTCACGCGAGCGCAAATCGCGCGCAAGAATGTAGGCGTGGACATCCCCTTCCTGCTCAATATGACCCCCTCGCTCACTACGACGAGCGATGCCGGAATGGGCGTCGGCTATACCACGCTGCGCATCCGCGGCATCGATGCCAGCCGTATCAATATCACAACCAATGGCATCCCGATGAACGATGCTGAGGAGCAGGGCTACTATTGGGTCGATGCCCCCGACCTTGCCAGTTCGCTGGGCAGTATCCAGGTGCAGCGGGGCGCAGGTACATCGACCAATGGCGCAGCTGCCTTTGGTGCAACGGTCAATATGAAGACCGATGCCCAGCCCGAGGAGTCGCATACCGAGATCAATACCTCCTACGGCAGCTACAATACGGAGAAGGAGACAGTCGCTCTCGGCACGGGCTTGATCGGAAATCATTTCATCCTCGACTCACGACTCAGCAACATCAAGACAGACGGCTATCTCCAGCGTGCGACGGCCAAGCTCAATAGCTACATGGTACAAGGAGGCTACTACAACGGAGAAAACTTCCTCAAGCTCATCATCTTTGGCGGCAAAGAGCGTACCTACCACGCTTGGAATTACGACTGGAAGCCGGGCGTCAACCGCAGATACAACTCCTGCGGCTACATGTACAGCGATGAGAATGGCACGGAGCACTACTATCCCAACCAGATTGACTACTATCTGCAGACCAACTATCAGTTGCTCTTCCATCACCGCTTCAATGACCACTGGAACCTCAACGCCGCCCTCCATGATACCTACGGCTACGGATACTACGAGGAGTACAAGCGCTCACAAGAACTTGCCGCCTACCGACTCGCCGACTTCGGCAGCAAGAGCGACCTCGTGAGACAAAAGAAGATGAAGAATACCTTTGCAGGCGGCGTCTTCTCCCTCGACTATCACCTTCGTAAGTTTGATGCCTCCCTCGGCGGCGGACTCAATCGCTACTACGGCCATCACTACGGCGTAGTCACTTGGCTCAAGGATGTCAACGGCGCAACAGGCAGCAAGCAGTGGCCCGCAGGCCTGACTCCTGAGTGGCAGTATTACCGCAACCGCGGACTTAAGGTCGACGGCAATATTTATCTCAAGGGTTCGTACCGCCTGACCGACGGCCTGAGTCTCTATGCCGACATGCAGTATCGCCATATCCACCATTCAATCGTAGGACCCAGCGACAACTACAACCATACTACCGGCGAGATGCAACGGCTCGACATCCACAAAAACTTTGACTTCTTCAACCCCAAAGCAGGTGTCAACTGGCAGATCAACTCCGCCCACCGCGTCTATGCATCCTTCAGCATCGCACAGCGCGAGCCGACCCGCAACTGCTACACCAACAGTGTGGACCTCTCCGGTCACCCTCTGCCGCAGTTGGATCCGCGACGGGAAAAATTTCTTGACTATGAATTAGGCTACAACTTCCATCAAGGCATCTGGCAGGCCGGAGCCAATCTCTACTATATGGACTATACAGATCAGTTGGTCCAGAATGGTCAGCTCAATGACATAGGCGAAGCCGTCTACATCAATGTTCCGAGCAGTTACCGCGAGGGAATCGAGCTGCAGGCCGCCGTCAAGCCCCTGAGTTGGTTTGACTGGGAAATCAACGCCACGCTCAGCCGCAACCGTATCCAGCACTATACCCAGAGCGATGCCGTATATGATGCCGACTGGAACGTAGTCGGCAATGTGGATACCTATTATAAGAGCACGACCATTGCCTTCAGTCCGAGCTTCATCCTCAACAATGGCTTCAATTTCCACTATCGCGGACTCGAGGCTCAGCTGCAGACCCACTACGTAAGCCGTCAGTACTTGACCAATACCCACGAGCGGGCGCTCAGTATCGACCCCTATCTGGTCAGCGACCTCAATGTGAGCTACACGCTGCATCCCCGTCACTTCAAGTCCGTGACTATCGGGTGCACGATCTACAATCTCTTTGACGAGGAGTATGAGAGCAACGGTTGGGGCTCACGCGCCTACTACCAAGGAGCCAAGGGCAACGAGTACGGACCTGACTATGGCCTGTCGGCTCAAGCCGGTTTTCATGTCATGGGACACTTGACCATCAGCTTCTAATCCTTTTGCTGGCATGACGGACTTTGTCGCTGCGCATTGGCTTGATATCTTGACGACGCTGCTTGGCCTGGTGTATATCTGGCTTGAGTACAAGGCCCACATTGGGCTTTGGATCGTCGGCATCATTATGCCTGCGCTCGACGTCTACCTCTACTACAGCCACGGGCTCTACGGCGATGCAGGTATGGCGGTCTACTATACGCTGGCTGCCATTTACGGCTACGCAGCATGGCGGATGAAGGGTAAGGGAGCTACCGATGACGGGCAAGCTCCGGCGGAGAAGCCCATCACACACTTCCCGCGGCGCCTCATACTGCCTATTACGGCTGTCTTTGCCGTCTTGTGGGTATTGACATGGTGGGTGCTCAGCCACTATACCAATTCCAATGTGCCCTGGACCGATGCCTTTACCAATGCGCTCAGTTTTGTCGGCCTCTGGGCCCTGGCTCGTAAGTACATTGAGCAATGGGGATTTTGGATAGTCGTAGACTGCGTCTGTACGGTGCTGTATGTACAAAAGGGCATTCCCTTTAAGGCCGGTCTCTACGGACTCTATGTAATCATCGCGATATTAGGATACTTCAAATGGCAGAGATTGATGCGCGCCTCCCGCAGCTGGAGCTGATACGTCCCTGGGATGCAGTCATCCTGGCGGCAGGCGATTTTCCTTCGTCGGCACGTGCCCTGCAAGCCTTGAGGGAAGCTCCCCACTTGGTCTGCTGTGATGGCGCTTGGGAGGGACTGCGTGATGCCGGTCTCAAGGCTGACAGGGTGATAGGCGACGGCGATTCGCTGACAGCGGCTGACAAGGCAGAGCTGGGCGAGACATTCGTACACATCAGCGAGCAGGAGAGCAATGACCTGACCAAGGCGCTACGCTACGCCTCAGCTCAGGGGTGGACCAGACTCCTTCTGCTCGGTGCCACAGGCAAACGCGAAGACCATACGCTGGGCAACATCAGCCTGCTTGTCAGGTACAATAGGATGGGACTGCGGACGGCCATGCTTACGGACCGGGGACTCTTCATCATCGGGCAGAGCGATGCCGAGTATACGGCCTGCAAGGGACAACAGATATCGGTCTTCAATATCGACTGCTGCCACTTGTCGTCAGAGGGCCTGGTCTACCCGGTACGGCCTTTTGATCACTTATGGCAAGGTACGCTCAACGAGGCCCAGGGAGAGACCTTCCGCCTGCAGGCCGACGGCTGCTATCTCCTCTATTGCGTTGCCGATGACACCGCAGGCTAAATCGGACTGATTGAGAAGCATAGATACAAATGATACATCGGACCTGGTAAGTGCTGGGTCCGATGTCGTTTAAAAACAGGTGTGACTTGTTGTTTATCGCATCCGATACGTCAAGGGGAGAAGGGACGGCCTTGATAGTCGGACAAGGCGGCGTCTGATGCGTCAAACGGGTCAATGCTTGTCTACGTGGAGATAGAGGGCGAGTTGGAAGAGATAGTCGCTCAGCCGATTAAGGAGTTGCAGTACAGAGGGCGAGACGGCCTCCTGTGCAGCCAGGGCTACGACTCTGCGCTCAGCCCTCCTGCAGACAGTGCAGCAGACATGGGCTGTCGCGGCAGCCCGATTGCCGCCGGGGATAGTGAAGCCGTGGCGCTCGGGTAGGAGAGCGCTCATGCGGTCCATCTCCTGCTCCAGCGTGGTAGCCAGCGTGGAAGGGATAGGCGGTATGTCATCGACAGATGCATAGGGCGTGGCGAGCGAGGCACCGACCTGGAAGAGGGTGTGTTGGACCTGCTCGACACACTGGGCGTCGTGGTCAGACAGATAAGTGACCAGCAAGCCCAAGAAACTGTTAAGCTCGTCTACAGTGCCGTAGGCTTCGACGCGCAGGTCAGACTTGCTCACGCGCTGTCCGCCTGCAAGCGATGTCTGGCCCTGGTCTCCGCGGCGTGTGTAGAGTCTGTGTATGGTCATGGTCGGGATATTAGTAGTGAAAGTCAATAATGTAGTCTTGCCGGGCGTAATCGGGCGAGGTGAAAAGCAATCCTATGCAGTGGAGGTCAAAACTGACGCCTACCTCTGCCTTGTGCAGAAACTGCTGCCAGCGTCTGGCGTCTGACTTGGTGCAGTAGAGGCGGTCCACAATCAGCAGGCTCTTGGGACCCAGATGGGACTTGATCAGGTCGTAGCAGGATTGTAGATAGGTCGTATCGGGGATAATCAGCATGTCGGCGATGCCTGCTTCGTCGAGGCTGCGCTCCAGTATCTGCGGGTTGAAGTATGTGGAGATACTGGCTTTCTTGCAGCCCATCGCTATATAGCGGTGCGACATATACCATCCGTCATCGGGCATGACGACTTTAGACGGCTGGACATAGTTGCTGAGCCGGAAGAGCAGGGCATCGACCTTGGCATTGCTGCCTACGGCCTGGCGCGGCAGAGACTTGCGCTCCGCGGAGAGCGACTGGTAGGCGTAGTAAGGCAGACGCTGATTGATGACCTCCCTTTCCAGGTTGAAAGCAAAAGGCGACTGCAAGCCGTATCCGCCCCTGTGGGTGATACGACGCAGACGAACCGCATACTTGCTGAGTAAGGGGCAGATGTTAATCATATCTGACAAAAGTACTAAAATCTGTGTAAAAAAGAAGATTTACCCGCATTTTTTTAGAGTCTTGTATCGACATGTACTGTCTGCATCCGATCTGTCCCTTTAGGGACCATGCCTCTGACGTAGGAGATGGGATGATGTCTGCCAGCAGCGCGTATCCGGTCATTGCAGCATGAGGGGAAGTAATTATTATATGACTTACAAATCAGGTCCAGTGATATCTGCCGGACGCACTTCGCTTTCGTATAGGAGCAAGAGACCTTAGACGGTCGGCTGCTCGCCTGCAATAAGTATATAATTTTGTAACAAAGACTATCAATTTGAGATAGAAAAAACACTTTATCAAGGCTGAATATGACACTTTTTGAGTAAATTGACAATAAAATTTATCTTATATATTTTTTTTCTGCCAAAATGTATTTATTTTTGCACTAAAAAGGAGTGGTATCATACTATGTCAACAATAATATACGATTCTCCCATTTTTGGGCCGATTCACAGTAGACGCTTGGGGCTTTCGCTAGGTATCAACTTGATGCCTGGTGACGGTAAGGTGTGCACCTTTGACTGCATTTACTGTGAGTGTGGCTTTAATGCTGAACATCGTCCTAAGAGCAAGCGGCCTACCTCTATCGAAGTACATGATAAGCTGATAGAGGTACTGACCCAGATGAAGCGAAAAGGCCAGTTGCCCGATGTACTCACCTTTGCCGGCAATGGCGAGCCCACGGCCCATCCCGACTTCAAGGAGATTGTAATCGACACTTTGGCTCTGCGTGACCAGTACTGCCCTGATGCTAAAGTCAGTGTTTTGACTAATGGTACACTGGTAGACCGCAAAAACGTATTTGATGCCTTAATGTTGGTCGACAACAATATCCTGAAACTTGATACAGCTGATCCTGAATATATCGGTGTCGTCAATCGCCCGATTATCTGGTACAATGTAGGAGCGCAGGTCAAACTCTTCAAGCGCTTTAACGGACACTGTATCATACAGACCATGTTTATGAAGGGTACTTATGAGGGTGAAGACGTATCCAATCTGAGCAACAAGTATGTTGCTCCCTGGCTGCGCGCCATCAAGCGCATCAATCCCAGTGAAGTTATGATCTACACCATAGACAGAGAGACTCCAGACAAAGATCTCCAGAAGGCCTCTCCACAAGAACTGGACGAGATTGTCGCTCGTGTCGAAAAACTCGGCATCCATGCGACGGCATCATACTAGGGTCAGACACTCTACCGTGTATACAAGACTCCGCCCTGGGCGGAAAAAGGCTTGCATACTTCTCTCTTTGCTATTTTTTCCACTGGCAGGCAAAGCTAATGTGACAGCTCGTATGGGCGATACATTGGCCGCGGTTCAGTCGGCTCCTATCCCAGTGCAACTGGCTCCGAGGCAGAGCGGTCAGCGTCACAAGGGAGCTGTGCTGGCTATGCCCCTAAGTCATGTAGACGGATTTACCCTGCCGGTGACTACGCTGACCATACTGGTGGGTACCATCACGCTCCGCAATGAGGACAAGCGCTTCTATCATCATATGGAGACGCCTCTGGAGAGCCGCAAGCACTGGTACGATGCGCCTCTGAGCGCTTTGCCGCTCGGTGCGATGCTGACTTTGAAAGCCTTGGGGGTATCCAGCCGCGACACGTGGGGACGCATGTTGGCCAGCGACGCGATAGGCGGCGCGATAGCCTATAGCATGGGCTCGGTGCTCAAGCAGTGGGTCGCCCAACCGCGGCCCGATGGCTCTGGCAAGACGTCTTATCCCTCTGCTCATACCGTGCTGGCCTATGCAGGTGCCTCCATGCTTGAGGAGGAATACGGCCATCTCTCTCCCTGGGTGCCGATCGGAGGCTATACGGTGGCAACGGCGACGGCCTTCCTGCGTATCCATGAGGGACGGCACTGGAGCTCGGATGTTATCAAGGGCATGTCGCTGGGTATCAACTCGGTAAAAGCGGGCTATCTGATTGGCGACATCCTCTTCAGGGAGCGGGGACGCAAACTGGAGGACGTACCCTATATTCTGGATACCCGGTCGGAGTGTCCCTCGTATGCCGCCCTCTATAGCGAGGCGGTGCTGATGCCGGGAGACTACAGTCTCGGCGACGGACGCAGGCTGGCCTTCAAGAGCGGATATGGTGCCGGCGTGGACGGCGGATGGTTTCTGTCACCTCACTTTGGGATCGGTGCGCGGGCAGGTCTGACAACGCTTCTGCCGGAAGTGGACAAGGTGTCGATCGGAGAGCAAGTGACTTTTGCGGGCGCTGAGGTGGGACTGCTCTACTCACAGCCGATAGGCGGGAGACTGCTCCTCGGTGCTCGTCTGGCCGGAGGTATGCTGCAGCAGACCGAGGGTAAATCGGCCTTGCGGCAACAAGGCATCAGTCTCGATCAGCTCTACAGCGCCTCAGCCGGCATCAGTCTCGACTACCGCACGCGCAAGCATCTCTCCACGCGCTTCTTTGCCGACTATAGTTTGCTCATGCGTCGCTCGACTCAGCAGTCTGTGGGCATCGGGGTGGCAACGGCGTATCGGTTTTAGCTATCTGGTGATGGCGCAAATTGCCTTTTTAGGTACGCAGTTCGGCCTTGTATCATATAAATCAGTAATTTTGCACTTGGATAGCCCAGTTTGCCCGTTCATGGGAGACATCGCGGGCTGCGGGTCCCATATAGACAATCCTCAATCCTCATCATCATGACAGTAAAGCAAAGCTGGAAGCAAAAAGGCTACGTCGACGAGCCGATACCGGCCGGTATAGATTTGGTCAAAGAGATACGCAAGATGTGCAAGGACAAACATGCAATCATCCTTGCCCATTACTATACCGACAAGTCCCTGCAGGAGATAGCCGACTTCGTGGGCGACAGCCTCGCTCTGGCTCGCCAGGCCGCCAAGACCGATGCTGAGATCATCGTCATGTGCGGTGTACACTTCATGGGCGAGACCAACAAGGTATTGTGTCCCGACAGGAAGTGCCTTATCCCAGACCTCAATGCCTCTTGCTCCCTGGCCGAGAGCTGTCCGGCGCCGGCACTCAAGGCTTACAAGGCCAGCCATCCGGGCTACAAGGTCATCTCTTACGTCAATACCACGGCCGCAGTCAAGGCACTCACGGATGTGTGCGTCACGAGCTCCAACGCAAGTGAAATCGTGGAGAGCTTCCCGCGCGACGCCAAGCTCATCTTTGGTCCGGACCGAAACTTGGGCGCTTATATCAACGCCAAGACGGGACGCCACATGCTCCTGTGGGACGGAGCCTGCATCGTACACGAGCGCTTCTCGGTCGCCAAGATAGCAGAACTCAAGCGTGAGCATCCGCAAGCCAAGGTGCTGGCACACCCCGAATGCAAAGGGCCTGTACTTGCCTTGGCTGACAAGGTAGGGTCGACGGCTGCACTGCTCAAGTACACGATGCAGAGCGACGAGCAGGAGTTTATCGTCGCCACGGAGAGCGGCATACTCTTTGAGATGCAACGTCATTCGCCAGACAAGCACTTCTATCCTGTACCACCCGAGGTCACAGAGGACAGTCCCGTGGGCTGCAGCTGCAATGAGTGCTCCTATATGCGCCTTAATACGCTGGAGAAACTCTACAACTGCCTCAAGTACGAGTGGCCTGAGATAGAGATCGATCCGGAGGTGATACGAGGTGCAGTAAGGCCAATCAATGAGATGCTGAATATCTCTGCAAAACTCGGACTCTAGATCCAGAGTCCAGTCTGCCGGAGTCTATGGATACCAAGTCCGACCTTCATCACAAGAAGGCCGGACTTTTTTTAAGCAATAGCGGATGTCGTCTGAATAGGATGTGAGACAATTGAAACAGCATATGAATCGGCCGAAACTGTATGCGACTAATTTGAGATCAGAAGCCACCTCCTCACATGTAAAGGAGACAAGACGAAGACAGCACATGAGCTTAGTCACATATTGATGGGACACAACACTTTGCCAACCGCCTGCTGCATATCATCTCCAGTGGCTTATCCGTTGCTTCCGTTGCCGACTCGCAGGCATGCGTCCATGACGGAGACGCTCTAAGCAATCCATCAGGCAGACTATATCGGACAAAATCTTGACTGCTCTCCCTTGCTGCGCGATGATTTTCTCCCGCAATCCCAGTCACTCTCTCTTGCTGCCCCGATGCCTCTCCTCACTGTCCAATCACTCTTCCCAACCGTCCCACTTTCACCGGAAGTCCCTCTCTAAGAGCCCAGCTTGCAAATGCGGACAGCCGTTCTTATCAAGGCCCGTTGAGATAGAGAATTTTTATTATAAAAAATTGAGTTGAGATTTTCGGTTTTTACTTGAAGGCGAAAAGGTGAAAATTCGCTCAAACGGCCTTTGTAACTTACTGAAAGCCAACGAATTGCGAACAATATTTGACATTCTCGCAACTAGCTGGCTATCAGGCGATAACAACTCGCCTTCCAGTTTAAACTACATCGGACTTAGTTTAAACTACATCCGACCTTGTAGCGCTTACAAGGCGACTTGTCATCACAACATCGGCACCTATAACGGAGATATTTCGAATTTATTATATAAAAAATGATGAACTATTGTCCTCGTGGGGAGTATTGGGCGTGGAAGGGCGCATACGGGCGAAACCGTCCTCGCGTAATACATTTTCAAAGGGTGCTGAAAGGATACCGTGCGATGGTCAGCAGCTAGGCGACGGGGCAGGGGTGAAGAGGGCGGTCTGAAACGACTCGGTTTCAGGGCTGCTGCATTCTGGAAATATGACGATGAGATGTCTGGCTTTTCCTGTATGATTACTGTCGCTCAAACGTAGTGGTAGAGCTTTCCTGTCCAAGGCTGAAACGGTTTCGGGCTTGTCTGATCGGCTCTGCAGAATTCCAAAGTCTGGCTTTGTCACATGTCTAAACGATACACTTGTTCCACTATTAGCCTACTTAGCTATAGAGCAAGCCGGACCTGCACTGCTGCCGGCCCGGCTTGTCAGTCTTGACGGCGCATCGGGAGCCATGGCGTGCTCCATGGTATGGTGCGCTAGTAGGCTGTCTTGTCCGGCTTGTCTTCCCAGTCGCGAAATGCCTGTAGCGCTTGGTCACGCATGAGAGTATTGGTCGGCAAATGGCGCTCGTGGATGGGGAGCTCGAGCTCTTGATAGATAAACTTGTCGTCAAAGTGGATACGGGCGGCATCGTCCTTGGTACAGGCGAAGTAGAGATGGGACAGATGGGCCCAGTAGATGGCACTGAGGCACATAGGACACGGCTCACAAGAGGAGTAGATCTCGCAGCCTGAGAGGTCGTAGGTGTGGAGACGGGCGCAAGCTTCGCGAATGGCGGTCACCTCAGCATGGGCCGTGGGGTCATTGGAAGAGACGACGTGGTTGGCGCCACGCGCTATGATCTCACCGTCTTTGACGATGACGGCGCCAAAGGGGCCTCCGCCCTGCTTGATATTGTCTATGGACAGGCGTATTGCCTCGCGCATGAAGTCTTGCGAAGTCATGGGATAGTAGGTGGTGTGTGGGTTGTAGGATGGGTGCGGACTTACTTGACAAATATCTTGCGTCCGTCGAGGATGTAGATGCCGCGGGTCGGATGTGATACCTTGCGGCCTGAGAGGTCGTAGTAGGTACCTTGGTGGCGCTGGACGGTGGGTGTGTCCTTGATAGCCGAAGGTCCGATGATAAAGCTCTTGGAAGTGCTGTCTCCACCCGAATTGAGCAAGTAGGCATGGTTGGCCGGGATGGACAAGTCGGCGGCTGTGAGGCACATCTTGCCTGAGCCGTTGACCTCGGCCAAGACATAGGCGTAGTCCTCGGTGACTGACTTGGATGCAAGTGTACCGTGCAGGAGGTTGCCGTCGGGCTCGTCGATTACGGAGAGTGCGTCACTGGCTACAGCCTCAAGGGTGTAATTGCCCGGATCGGCCTTGAGGATGACGGGGGTGGCATAGGGAATGGCCTGGCCGGCTTCGGCGTACTTCTGCAGTGTGACGGTCGTGGCGTCCTGGGCGACTGCGATGTAGGCGGTGACGCCCTCAGGTATCAAGGCAGTATAGGGCAGGCAGGTGGTGGCATATCCGATGGAGGAGATATTGATGGTGGTCGTCGGGTCAGCCGTCTGGCTGTAGAGCAGTGAGACGTCAGAGGCAGAGAGAGGCTTGCCCCATATGCGGGCGATGGAGATATCGCCTGTCCAAGGGTAGTCGCAGGTGGAGGAGCCGTTAGAGGCATTGGCATCTCCGCCTACGGCAAACCACTGCCACTGGGCGAAGGGCAGATCGGTGACTTCGTTGCCATTGAGGGAGCGGTAGGCGGCACGCTGTCCGTCGATATAGAGCGTAGCGGTGGTGTTGCCGACCTTCATCGTGTCGGGATGGGGCTCAAATACGGTAACGTAGTGGATATATCGGTCGGTGTCAAACTTGTTTGTGACGTTGAAGTTGGCGGAGCCTTGTGAGTAGACATAGCTGGTGGGGCCGGAGCATCCATAGGCGTTGGCATTAAACTTGACGGCGCCTGTATTCCATACTTCCAGGCCTGGTCCTCCGCCTGCTTGCTGGCCGCTCAGTCCGCAGATGATCCTAGGCCGATTACCGGAGGGTACTTTGGCGTATAATTCAATGCTGTAGCCATCCTTGAGGGCTCTGGTAAATGCGGGGTCATAGTAATAAGGGCGGCGGAGGAAATTGGTGTTGGTCCCATCGCATACCATCTCGTAGCGCTTCTGATCTGAGTTGAACTGGGTTGTGATAGTGGCATCGCTGGGCTTGTCCAGTGTGTGATAGACAGAGGCATCGGCAAAGCCGCCGTTCTTGCTGAACTGCACGTCGAGGAGACGGTCGTCTACATCGGGCTCGGTAAATGCCTTGACACCGCTGGTGTCGTAGATCTGAGCTATGCAGTCGTCGCTGAGAGCGCTATTGTAGACCTTAAAGTAGGAGAAGGTCGTCGCATTGGGGTTTTCAACAGTTGTCGGAGTGTCTTCGCTGGCTGCATCGCCGCCTAGGATAAAGAACATCTGGGTTCTGCGCCTGCTGGTGCCGCAATTGGGATAGATGAAGGGGCCGGCTCCGTCGAGCTGGGCAGACGTTACAAGTTTGCCGTTGACGTATATCTTCTCAGTGTGGGTGTTGGCGTTGATGGCTATGGCTACGTGATAAAACTGGCCGGGGTGGAGATAGTAGTTGGAGTAGACATGATTGTATTTACCCCACTTGCTGGTGGAGTAGAGATACTTGTAGATGTACTCAGTGGAGAGGCCATTGAGACTATACGTGCCGTCGGCGTTGGCCGTCTTGTCGGTGACGCTGTGCATCAGGGAGAAACCGCCACCACCTTGGCTGCCGAGGATTTTGAGTGTATTGGCGTGACTCCACGTATTGTCTGTGGAGGAGTAGGCAGCGCTTGCCGTCTTGTCCAGGCGGAAGAGTGTTTCGATGGTGAACTCGTCTTGCAGCGCCTGACCTACTTGGTCGGAGCCGTTGTAAGTGACATAGAAGGCACTTTTGCCGTTGTAGGACGACGTATTGCCATCGGTGGTCTGCAACTTGGAGCTTCCGAGATAGTAGGAGCCGTCTCCGGAGGCCTGTACGACGGCCTCACCCAACGTGCCTACGGTATTGGTGGAGGAGCCTACCCTCTTGTGAATGCCGCTGGAAGTGAAATTGACATCGAGTACGACACTGTTTGCCGTAATGTTGCGGAAGCTTTTCCAGCCCGATGTACTCTTGTATATCTGAGCGCATCCGCTGGGTACAGTGAGTGCGATGGAGTAGCGTTGGGAGTAACTTAGTCCGTTGAGGGGGCATTGGGCAGGATTGGTGATCTTGCTTGTGATCTTGGCAAGCTTGGAGCAATTGTAGAAGGCATTGTTTCCGATGCTCGTCAGCGTCGAGGGGAAGGTGATGGATACCAGATGGGTAGCATTGTAAAAGGCTCTGTCGGCGATGGAGGTGACCTTGTAGGTCTTGCCTGCATCGGAGACGTAAGAGGGAATGACTACGTCGGCATTGGCCCGGGCCCAGCCTGTCACCTGAGCTGTCGAGTCACTCGAAATACGGTAGGTGACACCTCGGTTGAGGATAAAATTCTTCCAGTCCCCCGCGGCATCCTCAGGAGACATGAAGTATATATGATTGCTGTTGCACTGATAGACTACCCAGCCGTCATAATTGACCGAGCAGTCCTCAAACTCTCCGGCGAAGGTGCCGGTCATGTCGAGCTCCTTGTCCATCTTGCGGTTCTTAAGGTCCCAGATGTAGAGCACATTGGGCTCATCTGGCGTGTCAAAACCGCAGGGGATGTAAAAGAGACCGTTGTGTATGGCACCGCCCTGGGTCACTGCGTTGAAACTGCCAGAGTATGTATCCTCCAGATAGTAGCTCTCGAGCGCGTCGGCGTCGGTCAGTTTGACGATGGTCGGTTTGCCCGGGCCTACCTCGGGAATGGCAAACTTGCGGAGGTAGTGCTTATTGCCCTCCTTGCCGGCTCCGAGGCTATTGGAGAAGGCGTAGAGATAGTTGTTCTGACGGTCGATGGTCCAGAGTACGACAGGATACGACATGGCGTCGTAAGAGATCTTTTGCACGAGGGTGGAGGTGCCCTTGTCAATATCCAGACGCTCAACATAGCAGACACTCTTCATCTTGTCTTCGTCGGTGTAGCCGTTGCATCGGGTGACGTAGAGCAGAGGGAGTTTGTCGCTGGAGTCATAAAACTGATTGCTGAATGCAGCTACGTTGGCGTGGTTGTACTGCGTCTTGCTGCTGTTGTAGCTGGCGAGGCGGAAGGTCGAGAGTTTGGTGGCGCTTGTACGGCTGTTGATACGGTAGACATTGCACGTGCCATAGTTTTGCAGGCTTACGAGGTAGTTGCCCCATGTGTCCATGCCCTGCACACCAGAATGGGAGAGGGTGAAGCCTTGCTCAAACTGAGGGTCACTACTTAGGGATGATGCGGTCTCTTGGGCCTGTATGGCGGGCGCAAGAGCAAATGAGGCCCCGATGAGGGCGGCGGATAGGAAGGTATAGATGTGTTTCATATCGTCTGAAGACAGTATTTATTGGTCTATAGTTTTGTAGACGACAAAGTTAAGTACATTTTGTGAATGTTGTCTCGTTTTTTAATTTAAAAATTTGACGCTTTGGCCGGCAACTTGTCTGGCGCGGTAAACGGGAAAGCATATCTGACCGAAATAAGGCGGCTTCTGCCAAGGAGTGGAGGCGGATGAGCTCAATAGGATATCTGACCTTGCTCTGAGGGTAGCAGGTCTTATGATGGTAACAAGACTACTGATGTCCGCAAAAGGGGAGAGGCAGACTATTTGATGAGGAGCACCTTGGCTACGGCGCCCTTGCTGCCATCGGAATTGGAGCCTATGATGTAGTAGATCCCGGTGGCGGCGCGCTTACCCTGCTTGTTGCGCTGATTCCAGGTGAAGGTGCCACCTACAGACTGGCCCTGATAGATGACTTGGCCGCCTGTGGAGACAACTTTGACATCACAGTCCGAAGTAAAACCGGTCACTGTGACATTGCCTAGGTAGTCGGGGCGTACAGGATTGGGGTATACACGGAGCTGATTGCTGGAGAGAGAGGTGGCGGGCTCGGTCGCATCGGAGCGGTAGCCGATAAGTCCCTTGTCGGTGCCGATCATGACTTCGCCTGTCTCGCTGTTGATGGCCAAGGAGTAGATCTCGTCGGAGAGTAGAGGCGAGTTGTCCTTGGTAAAGTGGTGGATAGTCGTCAGACCATCGGCACTGACGAGATATATACCGTCTCCGCTGGTGCCAAACCACTTGCGGTTGCCGCCGTCTATGGCGATGGCTGTGATGGGGACGCTGTTGAGGAGATAGTCGGCCTGATTGGTGCCGTCATTGCGCGGCACTTTGACTTGTTCCCATACGGGGGAACTGAAAAATGTATCCGGGTCGCGCAGGACAAAGGGTCCCGTGTCGGTACCAATCCAGATGGCGCCGTCACGGTCTTGGGCTACGTCGTAAAGCTGATTGAAGGAGTAGGAGGTATTGTCCTGATTGGTGACTGTATACTGAAACTTGTAAGTGTCGTCGGCCGTATTTTGGAGTGTGCCCCCGTAGTCCAGACAGAGTATGCCAGCGTGGTGTCCAAGCGTATTGGTACGTCGGTGGGTGATCCAGGCGCGGCCGGAGTTGTCAAAGATGAGCTTGTCAAATGTAGGGTAGCCCGCAAGCTCACCGATATAGATGCTCTGCCATGTGGAGTCGGCCTTGTAGATCTTGATAATGGTGTCGACCTGATCATTGAGCATCCAGAGATTGCCGGCTGCGTCATAGGCGGGAGCACCGGCGCGGGTGTAGGCCACCTGTTCCTGCTGGCCGGGGAAGATAGAGGTCAGGGCACTGTTGGTGCAGGTATGGAGACGGACGAACTTGCCGTTGCGGTATTCAAAGAGCCCTCCGACACTGCTTGTAGCGAAGTGGTGGGTCGCATCATTGGGATCCTCGACGACACCCGTGATGTTGAGATAGAAATTGCCGGTCTTGATGGCGATGCTGTCCTCGCTAAAGTTGAACCAGTGGCCATCCTGATAGGTCATGACGGTGGCGGCATAGTCGAGGCCGGAGTAGTTGAGGCTGCCGCCACCGACGAGGAGCTTGTGCTGTGGGGTATAGGTGAGCCAGTAGCAATAGTTGCGGATAGGACTGTCGGGGATGACGGAGAGAGAGTCGTAGGTAAGTGTCGCGGCGTCGCTGCGGAGATGCTGCAGTCCGGCGTAGCCGTTGCTCACCCAGAAGCCTGAACCGTCGTAGCTGGCCCATGCGAAGGTATTGGCGAGGCTGTAAGTATGGAGAGTTTCGTCGGTATCCATCGTGATGAGGCTTGAACTGTTGCCCATCACGAGAAGGGAGCCTTCGGTATTGACATAGCTTATCTGGCCTTGGTAGAGGCATGTGCGGGGAGCCATATAGTCGTTGAGCGCATAGAGGGCGTTGCTATAGAGAGCGTAGGGCTGCCCGTCAAAGGTGAAGAGCAGGACAGGCTTGCCCTTGTTGACGATGCGCCAATTGTTGCGGTCAAGCAGATTGTCGGTTGTGCGGCCAGCATAGATGCCGCTGGAGGTGACGACATAGAGCTGTCCGTCGTAGGAGATGGCGGATCTGACGGCTTGGCCGAGATTGTAAGTGTTGGAAAACTCGCCGAGCTCCATGTCAAGTACGACTAGGCCCGCATTGGTGGAGAGATAGGCGTACTTTCCTTGGATGGCGACGCTGTTGACCGTCTTGTCGGAGAGGCTGGAGTTCTTATACTGCGGCAGGTTGGAGATGCTGTCGTCGAGAGTCAGGATGTCGATGTTCCAGTCTGAGTAAACGAGGAGTATAGAGGAGAGCTGACTGTTGTAAGCCATGTACTTGATGTCGGTATCACTGAGCCCTGTGACCTTGGAGAACGTATGCACGCGGGTTTCGCCGGGGATATAGTAGTAGAGGTCGCCGCTGGCGAGCGAGTAGATACGGTCTCCGGCTATGATATTGCGCGTTGCGTCATGATAGGACAGGTAGGCTGTCCAGTCGCGTCCCCAGGAGGGAACTGCCAGGAGCAGTGCGAGTAGTGTCCACAGCAGTTGTCTTTTGCTCATTGTCTCTGTTTTAGATAGTCCAGTAGCTTGTTGACGGCTCGTGCACGGTGGCTGATCTGATTTTTGCATTCCTCGCCCATCTCGGCAAAGGTCTTGCCGGTACCCTCTGGGGAGAAGACGGGGTCGTAGCCGAATCCGGCTGTACCGCGGGGCTCGATGGTGATCTTACCTCGGACTTCGCCGCGGAAGAGATGCTCCTGTCCTTTCTCTATTAACGCAATAACTGTACAAAATCTTGCCTTGCGATTGATTTTTCCTTGCATTTCAGTCAGGAGCTTACGCTTATTGGCTTCCGGATCCTGGTCTGCGCCGGCATAGCGCGCAGTATGTACGCCGGGTGCGCCACCCAAGGCTTCTACCTCGAGACCTGTATCGTCGGCAAAGCAGTCCAGGCCATAGTTGTCGTATACGTAGTGGGCCTTGATGAGAGCATTGCCCTCGAGTGTCTCGGCTGTCTCAGGAATGTCGGCATGGCAGCCGATATCGCTCAGACTCAATACCTGCAGCCCCTGGGGCATGAGTTCGCGTATCTCGCGCAGTTTGTTGGGATTATTGGTTACAAAGACGATTTTCTGATACATGGCGGATGGGGTTTGGAGGGGAAGTCCTATTTGCCCTTCATCTTGTCAAAGCCTTCGCCAAAGACACCGACGACCTTGCTCTGGGAGACGAAGGCATTGGAGTCTATGCGCTTGATGAGGCGAAAGATGCGTGTGCTCTCCCGTCTGCGGGCTAGCACGAGGAGTACCTTTTGCGACGACTGGGTATACCATCCTGTGCCGTCGAGCACTGTGACGCCGCGCCCGGCCTTGTTGATGGCGCGGGCGATGGCTGCGTAGCGCTGGGAGATAATTAGGAACTGCACGGACTGACGCATGTTGCTCATGACGTAGTCTAGGGTGAACGTCTCGACGACCATGGAGCAGTAGCCGTAGAGTAGGAGTTCCACGCGGTGGAATACGAAGAAGTTGGAGGAGACGATGAGGATATCGGTCAGGAGCAGGACGGTACCGAGACTGACGTCGCGGTACTTGTTGACGCAGGCGGCGATAATATCTGTGCCACCGGTGCTACCATTGTTGAGAAAGACGATACCAAGTCCGATGCCCTCGATTGTAGCTCCGATGACGCACGCCATAAACGACTGGTCGCCGAGTATCTGAGGCAACTTGCCGTCAACAGCAAAGAGCTGCTGTCCCGTACCCATGGCAAGAGACATGAAAATGACGGCATAAATCGTGTTGGTCAGAAACTTAAGGCCAAGTATCTTCAGCGCCAGGATGAGCAAGAAGACGTTGATGATGAGGTAGGTGTAGGATGGTTGGAAGCTGGTCGCAAAGTATATGACGGATGCGACACCTGCTATACCGCCGCCGGTAATATGATACGGCAACTGGAAACATACGTACCCTGTGATGTAGAGGATGATGCCGAAGGACATAAATAGGAAGTCACGGAGGTGACTCAGTATGACTTTATTCGGAATACGCATATGGTAAGTTTATGTTAGCAGCGATGCAGTCAGGTCTATATGTTTGTTTGTCTCTGTATGGCAGGACTCAAGGGCGGCCTTGACGGATGCCGTGCCGGCCTGTCGGTCAGAGACGGAGTGTCGCGGGATTACTTAATGACGATGTTGACGATACGGTGGGGAACTACGATGATCTTGACCACTTGCTTGCCCTCCAGATACTTCTTGGAAGCCTCAGCCTCAATGACTGCCTTCTGGATCTCGTCTCTTGTGGCATCGGGAGCAAAGTCCATCGTAAATCGGGTCTTACCGTTGAAGGAGACGCTGAGTGTCTCGCTGTTCTCCTTGAGATACTGTTCGTCCCAGACAGGCCACGGGGCGTCACAGACCGTTGTCTTGTGACCGAGCTGCTCCCAGAGTTCCTCGCTGATGTGGGGGGCAAAGGGGGCGAGCAAGGCGACGAGTTGCTCGTAGATGCGCTTGTCGTTGCAGTGCTGCTGGGCCAGTTCGTTGACACATATCATGAAGGCGCTGATAGAAGTGTTGTAGCTGAATACCTCTATGTCGGTGCTTACTTTCTTAATGAGCTTGTTGATAGACTTCAAGCTCTCGGGCTTGGCAGTGCCCTCCTGGGCGTTGATGAGTCCCTCCTTGTCGTGTGTCAAGTTCCACAATTTCTTAAGGAAACGGAAGCAGCCGTCAATACCATTGCTGTCCCACGGTTTACTCTGGTTAATCGGGCCGAGAAACATCTCGTAGAGACGCAGCGTATCGGCTCCGTATCGGTCTACGATGTAGTCTGGATTGACAACATTGAACATGCTCTTTGACATCTTCTCTATTGCCCAGCCGCAGACGTACTTGCCGTCTTCCAGGACAAACTCTGCGTCCTTGTACTCGGGACGCCATGCCTTGAAGGCCTCGATGTCGAGAATATCATTGCTGACGATGTTGACATCGACATGGATGGGCGTCACATCGTACTGCTTGCGCAGATTGTAAGATACGAATGTATTGGTATCCTTGATGCGGTAGACAAAATTGCTACGGCCCTGGATCATACCCTGATTGACCAATTTGTGGAAAGGTTCCTCCTCGCAGCTGTAGCCGTAGTCATGGAGCACTTTGTTCCAAAATCTACTGTAGATCAGGTGGCCTGTAGCATGCTCAGTACCGCCTATGTAGAGGTCTACGCAGCGCCAGTACTCATCTTTGTCCTTGGCTACGAGCGCCTGCTGGTTGTGGGGATCCATGTAGCGCAGATAGTAGGCCGACGAGCCGGCAAATCCGGGCATCGTGTTGAGCTCCAGCGGGAAGACGGTCTTATCGTCTATGCGGCTGTTCTCAGTTACTTCCCCCTTGGCCTCGTCCCATGCCCACTTGGTGGCGTTGCCGAGTGGTGGCTCGCCGGTCTCTGTGGGCAAAAACTTGGCTACTTCGGGCAATTCGAGGGGCAGATACTTCAGGGGTATCATCTGCGGGATGCCGTGTTTGTAATAGACGGGGAAAGGTTCGCCCCAGTAGCGTTGGCGGCTGAAGATGGCGTCGCGCAGACGGTAGTTGACCTTGACGCGTCCCAGGTGGTGCTCGCTGACGTACTTCTTGGTCGCAGCAATGGCCTCCTTGACGGTCAGGCCGTTGAGGCTGAAATCTATATAGGGCTTGACATCCTTGCGGGGTGAGTTGGTGACGATACCATCCTTGGCGTCAAAGCTCTCCTTGCTGACATCGCAGCCCTCAATAAGGGGGATAATAGGCAAGTTAAAGGCTTTGGCAAATGCGTAGTCGCGGCTGTCGTGGGCCGGAACCGCCATGATGGCGCCCGTACCATAGCCCGCGAGTACATAGTCGCTGACCCAGATGGGCACTTTGTCGCCTGTGAAGGGGTTGATAGCGTAGCTGCCGGTAAATACACCGGTCTTATCAGTAGCTGCGATGCGGTCGCGCTCGGTCTTCTTCTTGGTCTGTGCGACATAGGCGTCGACGGCCTGACGCTGCTGGGGAGTCGTGAGCTCGGCAACGAGGCTGCTTTCGGGCGCAAGTACCATGAAGGTGACGCCAAACATGGTGTCGGCGCGTGTGGTAAAGATGGTGAAGGTCTTGTCGCTGTCTGCGACCTTAAACTCTACCTCGGTACCTTCGCTGCGTCCGATCCAGTTGCGTTGGGTCTCCTTGATGGAGTCGCTCCAGTCGATGGTGTCGAGTCCGTCGAGGAGGCGCTGGGCGTAGGCTGAGACGCGGAGGCACCACTGGCGCATCTTCTTCTGCACGACAGGGTATCCGCCTCTGACACTAAGCCCTTCTACCACCTCATCGTTGGCGAGTACTGTGCCGAGCTTGGGACACCAGTTGACGACCATGTCGCCCAGGTAGGCGATACGCCAGTTCATGAGCGTCTTGCTCTGGGCGGCAGCGTCCATATTGAGCCACTCGGTGGCGGTCAACTGGATCTCCTGGGTCTCAGCGGCGTGAAGCCCCTCTGTGCCGTGGGCCTCGAGATGCTGGATGAGACCTGAGATGGGCAGGGCGCGGTTGGCATCTGTGTCGTAGTAACTGTCGTACATCAGCTCAAAGGCCCATTGCGTCCACTTGTAGTACTGCGGGTCGCAAGTCCTGACCTCGCGGTCCCAGTCAAAGCTGAAACCTATCTTGTCCAGTTGCTCGCGATAGCGGTTGATATTGTTGACCGTCGTGATGGCGGGGTGCTGGCCCGTCTGGATGGCGTATTGCTCGGCGGGGAGGCCGTAGGCGTCGTAGCCCATGGGGTTGAGCACATTGTATCCTTTCTGGCGCTTGTAGCGTGCGTATATGTCGGAGGCGATATAGCCCAGCGGATGTCCCACATGGAGTCCTGCACCCGACGGATAGGGAAACATGTTGAGTACATAGTACTTGGGCTTATTGGCCTGCTCTGTGACGTGGTAGGTCTTGCTTTCTGCCCAGCGGCGTTGCCACTTTTGCTCTATTTGCTTAAAGTCGTATTCCATTTTTCTTGGTTCGTTGCTGCAATATATTAGGGGGCGCATGATTCATGCGCTGTTTTCGGTCGCAAAGTTACAATTTATTTTGTACTATAAGGTTCAAAGTAAGAGCTATTTGAGGCGGTAAGTACTTTTTCATGGGGGATAAATTGATGCTGCCGTGGTATTGTCGAGGCATTGTGCCCTGCATTCGCTCGCAGGCCTGATGGAGACGGGGCAGAAAGCCTGCCTCGGGGATGCGTCAGAAACTTGGAGGTAAGGGCTGAGGATGCTGGGAGAACTGGTATGCTCTCTGTTGCAAGTGGGTGGCTCAGAAAATAGGTTGCCTGCCATATGTCTCAGAGGACGCGGCAAAGTCAAAATGCAGGAAGAAATTTTATTATAAAAAAATCCTGCTGTCTTAAGCAGAAAATAGGCGGCGCGTGATACAGATGGCCTTGTTCGCACAATAAGGTCGGATGTAGTTTAAACTAAGTCGGATGTAGTTTAAACTGGAAGGCGAGTTGTTAGCGATAATAAGGGACCTGCGTCTCTCAATTTCAAGAAGTCTTATGACTACTTGAAAATCAAGCGTTTGCAAGTTGCGCGCTGACCATGCCAAATGGCTCTCTATGCTATCGCATCGGGAGAAGAGTACATTTTATTTTTTTATATGAAAAAGTGGATATCACATTTTGTTTCTCGGGATGCGGATATGGACATTGCGTCAAGCGGCTAGGACAGATGCTTTGGCGCATAGAGACCGATGCACAAGAGAGTTAGGTCGGCTTGTGGCCCGGCGGATACGGCGGACATGGGGACCAGCGAGGACTAGTCGAGTATGTCGTTGGCGAAGAGGAGGATACGGTTGGTCACATTGACGTCGCTGACACCGCTGTCGAAGTCCAGGGAGAGGAAGCTCAGATTGGGGTAGAGCTGGCGCAGCCGGCGCTCGATACCCTTGGAGATGATATGGTTGGCGATGCAACCGAAGGGCTGCAGGCTCACGACGTGTGTGATGCCGCTACGGGCCATGGTGGCGACTTCGCCGGGCAGCAGCCATCCCTCGCCGAACTGGGCATTGAGGGATACGATGTCGCTGGCGTTGCGTGCGATGTCGTAGATATCCTCAAGGGGATGGTAGTAGCGGAAAGCGGAGCAGATGCTGTTGATTCGCTTGATGCGACGGCTGACAAGGTAGTGGAGTGTTCTGCGGACGAGACGTGGCATGCGCGATGCCGCAATGCCGGTACGCTGCTTGACGTCCTGATTGACAAAGCTCTGGAGGAAGAACTGCGTCAGCAGAGGCGGTTCGATCTCAATGCCGTTGTTGAGCAGCCAATGAGTGAGCTGTCGCTGCGCATAGGGGTTGAACTTGAGGAATATCTCGCCTACTATACCTACGCGAGGACATTTCTTGTCGACACAGATGCGGTCAAAGTCGTGGGCGGCACCGGTCAGGTAGTTGATAAGCTCATGGCTCTGGTTGCGCTCGATAGGTGATTTGGCTAGATCGAGATATTTCTCACGCAGCTTTATTGCCAGTCCCGGTTCCTTCTCGCGCGGTGCCGAGCTGTAGTAAAGCTTAGCTATCGTATCGCTGTAGAGCATCGTGGAGAAGGCGATGTTGGTCAGTTTCTTCCAGTCAAAGCGGAAGCCAGGCTGGACATTGTGTACATCACTGGAGAAGGAGAGCGAAATGACCGGCACATTGTCAAATCCGGCATCGACCAGGGCTTTCTTGATAATGGGAATATAGTTGGTAGCCCTGCACTGGCCGCCCGTCTGCGTCATGGCGACGGCTGTAGTCGCGGGGTCGTAGCGGCCGCTCTTGAAGGCCTTGATGATATCTCCGACGATGAGCGTAGCGGGGTAGCATATCTCATTGTTGGCATACTTCAAGCCATAGTCACCCGAGAGCTCGTCGCTCAGCGGCAGCACGTCGACGTCATAGCATGCGAGCTTCATAAAGGAGGGTATGAGCGGCACGATAAACTCTGTGAAGTAGGGCACGATAATCTTGGAGTGCTTGAGACGCTCCTCCATGGTGTAGATAGGAGTCGTGACAAAGGGAAGTGCATGAAGCGTCTGGCGCTGGTCATTGACCTTGATGCGTATGCTGTCTACGACAGAGCGTACGCGCAGCTTGAGAGATCCGATGTTGCTGACGTCGTCTATCTTGAGCTGGGTCAGTGCTTTGCCGTAGCGCTTGAGCATCGCGTGGATCTCGTCGAGCATAAATGAGTCTGGTCCGCAACCAAATGAGGTCATTTCGACGAACTGTACGTTGGGGTCCTGCTCTGCAGCCCACTTGGCCGCCTTCTCGATATGCTCGGGATAGGACCACTGGGAGACGAAGTGCATGTCGCTGATGTCGATGTCCTGTCCGCGCGTGATGTCGTCTGTGATGACGTCAACGCCCAGGGCGGCTATCATGTCAGAAATCTTGTGCTGTATGAGCGGATCGGTATGGTAGGGACGTCCGGCGAGGAGTATGGTGAGCCGGCCCTGTGCCTGGCTCTTGGCATAGGCTTCGCGATTGGCGCGGGCGATATCCTGCTCATACTGGGCAAAACTCTCCAGCGCCTTGTCAAAGGCCGGTTTGATGGCCTTCTTCTTTACGCCGAGCGACTTGAGATATTCCTGGCACTGATTGAGGAGTACGCGCTTGTCCTTGAAGGTGATGACGGGCGAGTCCAAGGGTACGGTGAGCTGCATGGAGTTGCGTACGACGTCGGAGTAGCCCGAGACGATGGGGCAGTTGAAGGAGTTGGATCCTTTGCCCATCTGCTCAAATACGACATAGGGCAAGAAGATACGGTCTACCTGCTGGTCCTGCAAGGCAAGGATATGACTGTGTACGAGCTTGGCGGGAAAACAGATATTGTCGGACATGACGCTCTTGAGCCCGCGCTCATACTGCTTCCAGTTAGAAGTCTCGCTCAGTACGACCTTGATGCCGCACTGCGTAAATAGGGTGTGCCAGAAGGGATACTCCTCGTACATATTGAGCACACGGGGGATGCCGAGCGTGAGAAGCGGTTTGTCAGGCGCGTCCTCGGTCCGGTCAAAGAGCAGGTGAGTCTTGGTCTCATACAGATTGGCGCCCTTGGCTCCGTAGTTGCCCTTGTTGCTGAATATGCGCTCACACTTATTGCCCGAGTAGAAGGTGTTGCCGGTCTTGAAGCGGTAGCGGTTGACGAGGCACTGGTTTTCACAGCCGTGGCATTGGAGCTCGCGGGTCTCATACTGGGCATTGGCCATCATATCCTCAAGCTGCTGACCCTCTGTGCGCTGCTGACGCTCAGCATAGAGGGCGGCGCCAAAGGCGCCCATGAGCTCGGGGCGGTCACTGCGGAAGACGGTCTTGCCGATCAGGAGCTCGAACGCGCGGCAAACGGCATCGTTGCGCATCGTGCCGCCTTGTACGACGATATGGTCGCCGAGTTCGTCAAGGCTCTTGAGCTTAAGGACTTTGTGAAGGCAGTTTTTGATGACAGAATAGGATAGTCCTGCTGCGATGTCGCCGACTTGGGCGCCCTCTCTGAGGACTTGCTTGACCTTGCTGTTCATAAATACCGTGCATCTCGTACCCAGGTCTGATGGGAGCTGGGACTTGCATGCCTCGGCGGCAAAGTCCTTGACGCTGTAGCCCATGGATTTGGCGAAGGTCTCGATAAATGTGCCGCAGCCCGAGGAGCAGGCTTCGTTGATCTCAATATGATTGATGACGCCGCCGGACAGGAAGATGGCCTTCATATCTTGTCCGCCGATATCGAGGATGAAGCTGACATCGTCCTTGATGTAGCGCGCCGCAAGGTAGTGGGCGATAGTCTCTATGATGCCACTGTCAAGGCCAAAGGCGGCTCTGATGAGGTCTTCACCGTATCCCGTAGAGCAGCTGCCGATGACGGAGAGCTCTGTGCCGGCTTTTCGACACTGCTCGAGCAGTTGCTCGAGACCTGTGTGCACGGCTGCGATGGGATTGCCGCGGTTGGGGCTATAGTAGGAGAAGAGCAGGCGGTGCTGCTCGTCGAGTAGTACGATCTTGGTGGTCGTAGAGCCTGAGTCGATGCCGAGCAGTGCGCGCAGGGGGCCAGCAGGCAGTGGCGTGGTCACGATGCGGTGGCTCAGCTTGTCGGCCTGCCAGGAGGCGAGTGCCTTGGCGTCGGTAAAGAGGGGCTTGAGTGCAGGACTGCCTGTGTATCGGGTATTGTCGGATTGGCTGATGAGGCCGATGAGGTCGGAGAGTGTCGTAGCGGGGTCACTGGTATGGGATGACTGAATGGCGGCGCCCCATGAGGGGATGAGCTGGCTCTGCTCGGGCACGACAAATGCGCTCTCGTCGAGCTGAAGTACATTTCTGAAGGCCTTGCGCAGTGCGGGCAGGAAAGTGAGTGGACCACCACAAAGCAGCACCGGCGGGATCATATCGCAGCCGTGGCTCAGCGCGCTGACCACTTGCATGGCTACAGCATGGAATATACTGGCGGCAATGTCCTCGCGACTCGCGTTTTTAGCAATGAGATTCTGGATATCGGTCTTACAAAAGACGCCGCATCTCGAGGCTATCTGGTAGATACGTCCGGCCTTGAGCGCCCAGTCACTGAGCTGATTGTTGTCAGTGTCGAGGAGAATGGCCATTTGGTCAATGAAAGAGCCGGTACCTCCCGCACAATTGCCGTTCATACGCAGGTCAGGAGACTGTCCGTCGCGGAAGAAGACCACCTTGGAGTCTTCTCCGCCGATGTCGATCATGGTCTTGACTTCGGGATGCACGTTTTGCATGTAGCGGGTGGCGGCTACAACCTCCTGGATGAAGTCCAGTTTGTAGCGTTCGGCGACGCCCATGCCGATGGAGCCGGTCAGCGTGAGTTGGGCACGGGAGTCTGTGCCGAACTTGGTTGCCAAGTCTTGCAACAACTCAAGTGTCAGCTCGCGAATACGGGCATTGTGCCGACGGTATGACTGGTAGATGACTTCGCCTTTGCCATCGAGGACGATAGTCTTGATGGTAGTGGAGCCGATATCAAGTCCGATGTATAAATTAATTGGTGGAGTCTGTGCCATTGTAACGTGCAAAAGTAACAAAATCTGACCAATAAAAATGTCAAACGACTTTTTTTATGTTTTACGGCGTATTGAGAATGTCAATATTTCTGTCTGTATTGTTGCGCCGCGATCCGGCTGTCGCTTGGCTTGATCTGAAAGTTGACAGGCCGTAAAAAGAGGTACGGATCTGAGACCGGCTACTCAAACACACGCACCTTGTAGAGCTTCAGGTCAGGGACGGTAAGGTACCAGTCGGGATGTACGGAGCGTATATGGGTGGTCCAGAAGCCGGTCTCGGCTTGAGTGTAGATGAGGTGGCGTGTTGTGGGGTCGTAGTTGGCACTTTTGACATTGGCCTGGCCTTGGAGCGGGGCGAAGGTGGAGAATGTGTGGGTCTTGGTATCAAAGAGTCGTACGTTGCGGATATACGTGACGAGCAGGGTATGGTCATCGACGTAAGAGAGATTGTGTCCGCCTGTACCGGGCAAGACCCAGGAGCCAGTACGTACGAGTTTAGGCGTCATAGTAGAGTCACCTTCGAGACGATATTGTCGTATAGAGTCGTATCCGAGGGCATAGAGACGCTCCTCGGTCGACATCCAGACGACGCCGTGGGCGAAGTAGAGGCTGTCACGGTAGAGACATTGATTGCTATAGTTGATATCGTAGATCTCAATAGCGTTTCCCGCCTTGTGGGTAGAGAGAGCTACAGCAATCTTGTTGCCGGGCAGCAGGCACGCGGAGTGGGCCATGGGGGTCGCGGCATAAAACTGGCACGTCTTACTCGAGATGCGAATCAGGGCAGTACCGCCACTGGAGGAGCAGCAGAGCAACTCCTGATTTTTTTGGACGGGGACAGCCTCGTCCATAGAGACGAAGTACTTGTAAATATTGGCTGGCATGGTGCGTCTGGAGTCGGCGAGGGTCCATTGCCATACGATCTTGAGATTTGCCGTATCGCTCTCGTTGGGATCGACGATGAGCAATTTGTCTTCGCCTGAGAGCACGAGGCGCTTCTCCATGGGATAGATATCACCGGCTGCGAGCACGAGCTGATGGTCCTGCGCCCTGGATATGACGGCGAGGCATGCTATGAGGGCCCAAAGGGTGATGAGCATAGACGAATGCTTCATATGAGGGGTGGAGACGAGGAATAGTAGAAATTAGGCATCGACCTCTTGGCCCAGGAGCGTCGCCGACGTGGCATCGGTCACCTTGACGGTGGCGTAGTCTCCCGCGTGGTGCTGGCCTCGGTCAAAGATGACGACTTTGTTTTGCGATGTGCGCGCGCATACCTGCTGGCTGGAGCGCTTGCTCAAGCCTTCGATCAGTACGCGGAAGGTCTTGCCGATGTCGCGGCGGTAGCTGAGCAGACTCATCTCGTTTTGCAGGGCGATGAGCTCGTTGAGGCGTCGTATCTTGGTCTCCTCGGGTACGTCGTCCTTGAAGTGGCGGGCGGCGAAGGTGCCGGGGCGCTCGCTGTAACGGAAGAGGAAGGCGCTGTCAAACTGGACCTCACGCAGCAGTGAGAGACTCTGTGCGTGGTCCTCCTCTGTCTCGTCGCAGTAGCCGCAAAACATATCGGTCGTCAGTCCGCAGTCAGGCAGTATGGAGCGGATGGCGGCTACGCGGTCCAGGTACCACTCGCGTGTATACTTGCGGTTCATAGCCTTGAGTATCTTATTGCTTCCACTCTGTACGGGCAGATGGATATGGTGGCAGAGGTTGGGCCGATCGGCCAGGGCATGGAGGGTATCATCGCTCATGTCCTTGGGATGGGAAGTGGTGAAGCGCACCCGCATATCGGGCACGGCGTCGGCAACGAGGCGCAGCAGGTCGGGAAAGCCCACAGTACGCTTACCGTCGTCCCAACGGTAAGAGTTGACATTCTGGCCCAGCAGGGTGAGCTCCTTGTATCCTTTGTCGCGCAAGTCGCGTGCTTCGGCCAATATGCTCTCTACATCACGGCTACGCTCTCTGCCGCGCGTATAAGGCACGATGCAGTAGTGGCAGAAGTTGTTGCAACCGCGTGTGATTGAGACAAAACCGCTGATACGGCCCGACATGATACGCCGCGGGAGCACATCCTTGTAGGTCTCGGTGAGGCTCAGGTCGACATTGATGGCCTTGTGTCCTGTCTCGGCCTGGGAGACGAGGTCGGGCAGTGAGAGGTAGGCGTCGGGGCCTGCGACAATGTCGACTCCGTGGTCGCGGATGAGTGTGTCGCGTGTGCGCTCTGCCATGCACCCGAGTACACCTATGATGAAATGGCGGCCCTTGCGGCGCTCGGCATTGAGCGTGTCGAGGCGATGGACGACGCGCTGCTCAGCATTGTCTCTGACAGAGCAGGTATTGATAAAGATGGCGTCGGCTTCAGCCTCCGACTGGGTGATATCATAGTCGGCCATCTGCATGATGGAGGCCACAGTCTCGCTGTCGGCCACGTTCATCTGGCATCCGTAAGTTTCTATATAGAGTTTTTTCATGCGGCTTTGGAGTGATGGTTGCAAAGGTACGACATTTTTTCTGTCTGCCCAAGGTGGCAGAAGGGGATATTGTGCTGGCTTCCACGAGGGCAGCGGCGGCCTGCTGTCCCTTTTGTCCCTGACTGCTGCGGGCTTGTCTAGGCCAGGATGCGGACTACGCACGGGCGGAAGCGCCGCGGATGACGGGGAGGGGAAAAAGAAGGAAAAATATGGCGCGGATATTGGCAATTTCAAAAAGAAAACGTAACTTGCCGCCGATTTTCAATCTCATATATCGGAACGGCCATGGACTACAAACTACTGGTGCTCGATGTAGACGGCACCCTGCTCAATAGCCAGCACGAACTGACTAAGCGTACCCACGACACGCTCATCAAGGCTCAGCAGATGGGCGTACGTATAGTGCTGGCATCGGGACGGCCTCCCTATGGATTGCAAAAGATAGTCGACGAGCTCGATCTCAAGAGCTATGGAGGCTACTTCATAGCCTACAATGGCAGTCAGATATACGAGGCGGCGACCGGCAATCTCATTTTTGAGAGGCGGGTAAATCCGGAGTTGTTGCCCTATCTTGAGAAGAAGGCGCGACAATATCATTTCCCCATCTTCACATACGAGGACAATCGCCTTATCACAGACACTCCCGACGATCCCCATGTGCGTCAGGAGGCGGCGCTCAATGGGATGGAGATTGTCTATGAGCCGGAGTTTAGCATCTGTGTCGACTTTGCGCCCTGCAAGGTGGTGCTTGTCAATGACGATGAGGAGGCCATCAACGATCTGTACGGACGTTGGAAGCTTCGTCTCGGGGGTACGGTAGAAGTGCACCGCTCCGAGAAGTTCTTTCTTGAGATTTTACCCTCAGGCATCGACAAGTCGGGTGCTCTGAGTCTGCTTATCGACCAGCTTAAGGTGAATCCTATGCAAGTGGTAGCCTTTGGCGACGGCATACGCGACATCGGCATGCTCCAGATTGCCGGTCGTGGTATTGCGATGGGCAATGCTGAGGAGTCAGTCAGGGCATGTGCCGATCAGATCACGGATACCAATGACAATGACGGCGTAGCCAAGGCCCTCGAAAAGGCTTTTGAGACGCTCTACAAGTCTCCTGAGAAAATTCCCCTCAACGAGATCAACCGCCAGCTGAAGACTTCGATGATTGGCCATCTGGGCATCTCGCTCACCTATGTGTCCGACTCACGCGTAGAGGCGACCATGCCGGTAGACCATCGTACGCGGCAGCCCTTTGGTATCCTCCACGGCGGCGCGACCCTGGCCCTTGCAGAGACGGTAGCCGGCTTGGGCTCCATGCTCAGCATTAAGCCCGAGGAGTATGCCGTGGGCATGCAGGTAAGCGGCAACCATATCAGCTCGGCCCACGAGGGAGACACCGTGAGAGCGGTAGCGACCATCGTACACCGCGGCCGCTCAAGCCATGTATGGAATGTAGACGTATTTACCTCAACCAATAAACTGGTCTCCACCGTACGCGTGGTCAACAGTATCCTGAAGAAGTAGTCTCGCTTGTTGCCCTCCCATGCCGAGAGCCTTGGGAGGGTCTCTCCAGACAAATCCTGACAGCTGCGGGTAAGCCTTGTAAATGAGGAGGTCTACCCTTGCCTCAGCAGATACCAAGGGAGACAGGCATATATCGTTTCATCACTTGGGAAAGCCGGATCTTTGGGCGCTGCGGCGTCTCTCAGACGATCTCGGTAGTGCTTCATCTTTTCACAGTATGGCTTTGCTGTGGCCTATGAGGCGTGGTTACGGTATAGGAAGAGTTGAAAAATTATCGTAAAGCCATCGAAAGGTAGTAGCCGAAGGGAATGGACAGTTTCTGTCCGCCTCCTCCGGTCTAGCTGTGCCGCCCAGTTCTTGCCAGGCGGGTGCCTTCCATGACGCTATCCTGTGGAGGCATCCTATAGCGGGGAAGGACATTGCCCACAGGCGGCCTTCGTTTCCGGAGTTCCCCCAAGCGGACGACAACCCGTCAGTTTTGGGATAGCTCATCCGTTTTTATATGATAAAGACGAGATACCGCCTCAAATAGGTGCCGATGTCGTGATGACAAGTCGCCTTGTAAGCGCTACAAGGTCGGATGTAGTTTATAAACTAGACCGGACTTAGTTTAAATTGGAAGGCGAGTTGCTGCCGCTTGATAGCCAGTTAGTTGCCAAAGTCTCAAATCTTGTTTGTAATTTATTGTATTTGAGTAAGTTGCAAGGGTATTTTGAAGGAATTTCCACCTTTTTGTCTTCGGAGGCAAACGGGAAATGTCAGTTCAATTTTTTATTATGAAAAATGATTGTCTCTTTCACTCCCTGATGGGACGGGCGCCTGTAGAGCTAGGCTTGATCCTTGCGGAGAGATGTCTGATGGAGCATGGTAAACCTCCGACGGAGGCGGAGCCGTTTGGGTGATGGACTGGACAGCAAGGGAGGGTGACGGGGGTAGAGGAGAGTATCATCGAGCAGCCGGGAGGGGAATTGAGGCGTCGTCCGTGTCCCTTTGCCCGATGGGCCACTTAGACTGCTTCCGTTGCGGATATATCCCTGCAGACCGGCGGTGAAGGCGGAGGATAAGCATTTGGTGAACTGTCAGTGGGCGGCGAGGGTGGGCTTTATTCCCGCAGAAATTCTACAGAGTCGGATTTTGCCAAAAGCAAGGTCCGACCCAATATGTATTGGATCGGACCTTGTCTAAACGGGAAGCCGCTTTGTCGTCAGCGCAAGGCGGCTGTCGTATCGTATATTAGCTGCTGAGTCTCTATGCCAGCATCTCGGGATGCTTGACGGGGAGGGTGCGGAAGGCGTATCCTTGGGACTTGAGCCACTCTATGGAGCGTGGTAGCGCATACCAGAGTTTGTCCTGACTCTTGAGGGAGTCGTGAAAGGTGATGATAGACCCCGGGCGCGCCAAGCGCTTGACATTGTCGAGTACATCCTCGGGCGTGAGCAGCTTGGAGTAGTCTCGTGTGACGAGATCCCACATCACGAGCTGGTAGCGCCGTCGCAGAAAGAAGTACTGCTCCCACTTGAGCCATCCATAGGGAGGACGTACGAGGTCGGTGTGGATGTACTCGTTAGCCAAGTCCACATTGTTGATATAGCTGCGGATGCCGTGGCGCATACCTCCGATGTGATTAAACGTGTGGTTGCCCAGCCGGTGTCCGGCCGCCTTGACCATTGCGAACTCCGCGGGGTGCTTCCTTACATTGTCGCCCACCATGAAAAATGTAGCCTTGACATCATACCGAGCGAGGATGTCCAGCACGCGGGGTGTGACCTCGGGTATCGGGCCGTCGTCAAAGGTGAGATAGACGGCCCGCGTCATCTTGTCCAACCGCCACATGGCATCCGGATAAAGCCACCGGAGCCACATGGGAGGCTGTTCGATTAGCATGACTATTGACCTAGGTTGATATTGACTCCCCGCTGCGAGAGCGTAGTGTAGTACTTCTCTGCATCGTTGAGGTACTTGTTGGCCTCAGGAGCCTTGGCTCTCTGCAGTGCCTGGCCGGCCTGTATGAGGTAGCTGAGATAAGAGGCCACCTCGTTGCCATTCTGGTGGATGTCATTGGGAGAGTAAGTCATGTACCAGTTGATATATTGCTCCGCTGTCTTGGCCAGTTCGAGCGCTATGGTACGTGCTTTGTCGGGACGGCCGCAGGCTGTCCAGCAGTTGGCGAGGTCGGAGGTGCCGCCGATATTGTTTCCATAGGGGATGGCATATCCTGGAATCATCTTGTCGCCGTACTCGAGCACCTTGAGGGCGCGGGTCTTGTCGCCCTGACGCAGCAGCTCGCTGGCCAGGATGGCAAACATGCGGCGGTGGGTCAGACACATACCGCTCACGGTCTGGTCGAGATAGAGTCCCCTCTGGCTAATATTGCCGTACTTGAACTTGTGCATTATATTGTCGTACATCTTGTTGACATCGATATACTTGCCCGTCTGCTGGGAGTTGAAGGGCGTTATTCTGTAGGCGAGACCCTCCTGTATGAAGTTGTCAGACAGACTGAGGTAGTTGTCGCGCCCAACGGTGACGGCAAAGTAGAGAGGCCGCGTCCAGTTGGCTTGGGCCAGCATCTCGAGGAGCATCAGGTGGTTTTTGTAGAGCGCATTACGGCCCTTTAGACTGATGACAAAGTAATCGGGAATGGAATCGCTGGCGATGAGCATGCCCGACTTGCGGACAGCGTCCTTGTCGACTGTGACAACGATACTATCAGTCGGGATGACATTCATGTTGGGATCGGGATTGCATACCCAGTACTTGAGGATATTCTTGAGCTCGTAGGGATTGTCTCCGAGCATCTTGCGGGCTGCGTCGGGATCGTCGCGATAGGCATCGTCGATCTGGGCCTTGAGGTCAGGACGTATGGGCACATAGTCGTTGGTACCCTGGATATACTCGTGACGGTTCCAAGTAATCGGAGCAGCGGGAGACTCGTACGACGGACGTTTAAGCTGGTCGATGTACCAGTCCGTCTGCAGGTAGGAGAGGTTGCAGACCTTGGTATCGGTACGTACGCCTTCTGTCTCTTGATTGTACCAAAGAGGATAGGTATCATTGTCTCCGTTGGTGAAGATGATGGGGTTGCCTTTGGCCTGGAGCGAGTTGAGATAGTTCTGGCCGAAGTCGCGGCAAGTGTAGCGGCCGCTGCGGTCGTGGTCGTCCCAAGTCTGGCTGCCCATTTGTATAGGAATGAGGAGGCAGGCCAGAGATACGATAGTGGCCTTGGCGACCTCGTTGACCTTGACCTTGTGGAGCAGCTCGTAGATGGCGGCTACGCCGAGGCCAATCCAGATGGTGAAGGCATAGAAGGAGCCCGCGTAAGCGTAGTCACGCTCTCTAGGCTGGGTAGGAGTCTGGTTGAGGTAGAGCACAATGGCTATACCGGTCATGAAGAAGAGGAAGAAGACAACCCAGAACTGACGTATGCCCTTCTTGCCGCGATAGGCTTGCCAGAAGAGTCCGATGAGGCCAAGCAGCAGAGGCAGGCAGTAGAATACATTGTGCCCCTTGTTGGCTTTCAGTTCGTCAGGCAGTTTGCTCTGGTCGCCGAGGCGCAGGTTATCAAAGGCCTTAAAACCGGTGATCCAGTTGCCGTGTTCAGCTTCGCCGAAGCCTTGTACATCATTTTGCCGACCGGCGAAATTCCACATGAAGTAGCGCCAGTACATGAAGTTGAGCTGGTAGGAGAAGAAGAACTTGAGGTTATCCCACTGGGTAGGCATCTTGATCTGGGTGACTTGTCCGTCGCCGCGGTCGTAGTCTACCATGCGCCCGGTCACTCCTCCGAGCCATTGCTCGTAGTCCTGGGCATGATTGGAGTCCCAGATGCGCGGGAAGATCATGTTCTGCGCGTACACATAGTCGCCCTTGTTGCCAATCTGTGTGTAGCCGTCCTTATCATATCCGTCCTTCTTGGAAGTACGAATGATGATGGGGGCTCCCTTCTTGCGCTTGGGCACGAGATAGTCGCCTTGGCGCTCTGTCTTGACTTGAGAAGTATAGGCAGGGCCGTAGAAGAGAGGTGTCGAGCCGTACTGATCACGGTTGAGATACTCGGCCAGGGAGAATACGTCCTCGGGGGAGTCTTGGTCCATGGGAGGATTGGCGGTCGAGCGGATGACGATGAGTGCGTAGGAGCTATATCCGATAAGCAACATCAGGAAGCAGAGCATCGAGGTATTGAGGATGCGCGGCAGAGACTTGTAGCCTGCCACTTTCTTCTGCTTGAAGAGGAAGTACCACAGCACGGCGAGGATGATGATGCCGCCCAGTACGCAGGCGACGCCGTAGCCGTAGAACGGGATGCCGAGCATGGCTACCGCTACGATATACGAGAGGCGCATGCGGGCGGGATGCTTGGCCGTGTAGCTCTCCCAGATGCTCCAGAGGACACAGGCGACGAGCAGTACCATATAGAGCAGCGCGCCGGTATTGTAGGGCATGCCGAAGGTGTTGACAAAGAGAAGCTCAAACCAGCCTCCGACCTTGACAAGTCCGGGCACGACGCCGTAGAGGATGACGAAGATGAAGACAAACGATACCAGCAGCGCCAGCAGTGAGCCCTTGAGGTTGCTCTGCTTGCTCTTCTTGTAGTAGTATATGAGCACGATGGCCGGAATACAGAGCAAGTTGAGCAGATGGACGCCGATAGACAGTCCCATAAGGTAAGCTATCAGGACCAGCCAGCGGTCGCTGTGTGCCTCGTCGGCGTGGTCTTCCCACTTAAGTATGAGCCAGAAGACAAGAGCCGTGAACATGGAGGAGAAAGCATAGACTTCTCCCTCGACAGCACTGAACCAGAAAGTGTCGCTGAAGGTATATGCGAGCGAGCCGACGACACCTGCGCCGATGATGACGACGAGCTGTGACGTCTTTTCTACGATGCCATCGTGACAGATCAGGCGCCGGGTCAGATGAGTGATGGTCCAGAAGAGGAAGAGGATGCAGGCTGCACTGAGCAGAGCAGACATCGTATTGACCATCTTGGCTACCTGGCTCGGGTCGCTCACAAACTGTGTAAACAGATTGCCGAGTAACATGAAGAAAGGTGCGCCAGGCGGGTGGCCTATCTCAAACTTGTAAGCTGTAGTGATAAACTCTGGGCAGTCCCAGAAGCTTGCTGTCGGTTCTATCGTGGAGCAATAGACAAATGCAGCTATTGCAAACATGATCCAACCGAAGATGTTGTTGACAAGATGGTATCGTTTCATACGTACAATGAGTAAGTTACTTTTTCAATTGCGATGCAAAGATACGATACTTTGGGTCAGCATCAAAGCCGAAGGACTAGATTTTGCGCTTGTGTGCGTAGGGCATCCATAGTTTGCCGACCGATATTGCGTCCTGCGGATGCAAAAGATACGACAGCGTGTCTGCAGACTCCAGGTACACTCTCCGGCTTGTTCGGACGCTCTCCTCGCCAGGCTGGGCCGGTGGCCGGTGCCGCTGGAGCTGATGAGTCCTCGCCGCATAGGGATGCTCTCGGAACAGGTGCGTATATATCAAGGTATAGCAAGGTCTCTATTCGATGAAGTGAGGGATTCGCGGCCGTGTATAGGGGATAAAGCCGGTGATGGCGCCCGCTTTGTCGCATGAGGTCGGAACTTGTAGCGTCTGTATCCGCAGAAGAGTGGGTGGGCGTCTGACCCACACGTTTGAATAGGCTTTGTCGCCATCACAGGATTGGACAAATATTACGGCAAGGCCTGACTTGGAGGGGACCAGGTCAGGCCTTGTAGACAGAGAAGCGGCAGGTGTCAGAGCTGCTGCATGTCGTTGAGCTTGCGGTAGTAGCCCTGTATGGCGAGGAGCTGCTCGTGGGTGCCGCGCTCGACGATGTGTCCCTCGTGGAGTACGACTATCTCGTCCGCATTTTTGATGGTGGAGAGGCGGTGAGCGATGGCGATGGTCGTGCGTGCCTTCATGAGCTTCTCCAGTGCGTCCTGCACGAGGCGCTCGCTCTCCGTGTCAAGAGCTGAGGTGGCTTCGTCAAGAATTAGAATCTCCGGATTTTTGAGTATAGCGCGTGCGATGCTGATGCGCTGCCTCTGACCGCCTGACAGACGGCACCCGCGGTCTCCCACCATCGTATCATATCCTTGCTCGCTAGCCATGATGAAGTCATGGGCGTTGGCTATGCGCGCAGCTTGCTGGACCTGCTCCATCGTAGCCTCCTTGACGCCAAAGGCAATGTTGTTGAAGAAAGTATCATTAAAGAGGATGGCGTCCTGATTGACGTTGCCGATGAGACTGCGCAGGTCGCTGATGCGGAAGTTCTTGATATTGGTGCCATCAAAGAGGATTTCTCCCTGCTGTACATCGTGGTATCGCGGCAGCAGGTCGACGAGCGTGGACTTGCCGGAGCCGGACTGTCCTACGATAGCTATGGTCTTGCCGCGCGGCACTGTGAGGTTGATGTCCTTAAGCACGTTTTTGCCGTCTTCAGAATAGCGGAAAGTGATGTGCCGGAACTCGATCTTGTCTCTCAGGGGGTGAATGGGGAGCGGATGGACGGGGTCCTTGATGGGATTTTCGGCTTTGAGTATCTTGTTGACGCGCTCTACTGAGGCCATGCCCTTGGGGATATTGTACGCAGCCTTGGAGAAATCCTTCAGCGGCTGGATAAGGCTGTACAGGATGACCATGTAGAAGATAAATGTCGGCGCGTCGATGGTGCTCTTGTGGGAGAAGATGAGCGTACCTCCGTACCAGAGCACGAGTACGATGAGTATTGTACCGAGAAACTCGCTTACCGGATGGGCGAGGGCCTGACGCAGATTGACCTTGATGAGGAGGCGGCGGTTCTCGTTGGTAGAAGCCTCAAATCTAGCTTTCATCTTGTCCTCAGCCGTAAAGGCCTTGATGATGCGCATGCCGCCGAGTGTCTCCTCGAGCTGCGACATGATCTCGCTCCACTTGCTTTGCGCTTGTAAGCTGCGCTGCTTGAGTTTGCGCACGACGCTGCTGAGTGCCCACACCATCAGAGGCATGACGAGCAGGGTGAAGATGGTGAGCTGCCAACTCGTGTAGAAGAGCACTCCCAGGTAGCAGATGATAAGTATAGGGTTCTTGACGAGCATTTCCAGAGAGCCGGTGATACTATTCTCTATCTCTTGTACGTCACCGCTCATGCGGGCGATGATGTCGCCCTTGCGTTCGTCGGAGAAGAAGGAGAGAGGCAATGTCGTAATCTTGCGGTATATACTGTTGCGGATGTCGCGTATGACGCCCGTGCGCAGAGGTACCATGATGCCGGCCGAGGCAAAATAGCTGCTGGTCTTGAGTAGTGTGGCCGCGATGAGAAACAGGCCGATGAAGAGCAGAGTCAGTGATGGCCCGTAGGCGACGGCGAGCTGCTGCTGGTAGTAGTAGAGATTGTTGACCAGTATCTTCTTAAAGTCATGATGGGAGTCCCATGCCATAAACTGGTATGTCGTGGTGTCTATGCCAAAGAGGAGATTGAGCATAGGCATGAGCGACATGAACGAGAAGATGTTGAGCACCGCGGAGAGCAGATTAAAGAGGAGCGAGCCCACGAGGTAGCCCTTGTAAGGCCATGCGTAGAGCCGCAAGACGCGGAAGAATTCTTTCATATTCGGTTGCTGTTGTATTGTGAGGCGACCTCGGGCGGTGCAGGTCGTATGTATAGGGCATCAGGGCTATCTCTTGCGGCCGAAGTCGGCGGGGATTTCGCCCCACTTCTCTGTTGGCCATTTGAGTACCTGGTTGGGATACGTGTGGGTGGCGAGCCAGGCCTCGGCGCGCCTTACCAGGTCCAGTACGGGGCGGGTCTGTGGCGTCTCGGCGAGCCTTGTGCGGCACTTGCGGGCTTTGACCCACAGCAGGGCGTTGCGGCTGTCGCTGTAGATAGCGGTGTGGTCGTTGCCCTGTCGCTGCAGGAGGGAGAGCGCATGGACGATGGCGAGAAACTCTCCGATATTGTTGGTCCCCTGTATGGGTCCGAAGTGGAAGATCCTCGCGCCCGACGGTATGTCTACGCACTGGTACTCCATGGGACCGGGATTTTTGCTGCATGCTGCGTCTACGGCGACGGCATCCTTGATTTCGGGGCGCTGGGCTGCGCCTTGTGCGCTGCCTGCCGAGGCTTGCCGGGATGCTTTGCCCGCTTTCGGACGATAGTAGTCATCGGGCGGGCCTGCGGCATAGGCTTGGCGGGCTTCGGCTTCAGAGGCGTAAGACTTAAACATGGCACCTGCAACCCCTCTGATCTGGGCTTCGCAGTCTTTCCAGGCACTATAGACGCCCGGCTGCTTGCCTTGCCATACTACGTAGTACTTCTGCTTCACCTTCATCCGCCCGGGGATATATTACATGCGCTCCGGCACTTCGATACCCAGCAGCTGCATGCCGCTCTTGATGACCTTGGCGACCTGACTTGAGAGCACGATGCGAAGCTGCTTGACCAGCTCGTCACTCTCTCCGAGGATGGAGTAGTCATGATAGAATTGGTTGAACTCCTTGACCAGGTCGTAGCAATAGTTGGCGATGGTGGAGGGAGCGAGGTCGGCTGCTGCCTGCTGTACGACCGACTCATAGTCGGCCAGATGCTGGATGAGCGACTGTTCCTTCTCGTTGATGGGCGTGTCGGCGGCGAGCTGTTCGGGTAGGGTAAGTCCCTGTGCTGCGGCCTTGCGCTCTATGGAGCGTATACGGGCGTAAGTGTACTGGATAAACGGCCCCGTGTTGCCATTGAAGTCAATGCTCTCGGCGGGATTAAACATCATATTTTTGCGCGCATCGACCTTGAGCAGGAAGTACTTCAGAGCGCCTAAGCCCACGATGCGGGCTATCTCCTGGCGATCGGCGTCGGAGAGGCCTTCAAGTTTGTCCTTCTTGCCTTCAGTAAGTGCTTCGCTGGTCTTGCGGGCCGTGCTGATCATCTCCGCTATCAGGTCGTCGGCGTCGACCACGGTGCCTTCGCGACTCTTCATCTTGCCGTTGGGTAGCTCGACCATACCGTAGGAGAAGTGGCGCAGGGTCTTGCCCCACTTGAAGCCGAGCTTGTCGAGCAGGATGGCGAGTACTTTGAAGTGGTAGTCCTGCTCGTTGCCCACAACATAGATCATGCGGTCGATAGGATAGTCCTGGAAGCGAAGCTTCGCCGTCCCGATGTCTTGAGTCATGTATACGCTTGTGCCGTCAGCGCGGAGTAGCAGTTTTTCATCCAGTCCCTCAGGACGCAGGTCGGCCCATACCGATCCGTCTTCGTGACGGGTAAAGATCCCCTCGCGGAGTCCTCGCTCCACCTCGGCCTTGCCGACGAGGTAGGTGTCGCTCTCGTAGTAGATCTTGTCAAATGATACGCCCAGGGCGCGGTATGTCTCGTCAAATCCGGCGTATACCCAGCTATTCATGCGCTTCCAGAGGGCACGTACCTCGGGGTCGCCCTGCTCCCATTTGACCAGCATCTGATGGGCTTCCTTGATGAGCGGCGCTTCCTGCTCAGCCTTGGCTTTAGCCTGGTCGGCGTCGAGTCCCTGAGCGGTGTAGGTAGGGATGAGCTCGCTTACTTGCTCGCGGTAGTGCTTGTCAAATGCCACGTAGTAGTCACCTATGAGATGGTCGCCCTTCTTGCCGGAGGATTCGGGAGTCTCCCCGTTGCCCCACTTCAGCCAGGCGAGCATAGACTTGCAGATGTGGATGCCGCGGTCATTGACGATGTTGGTCTTGACGACCTTGTTGCCGGCGGCAGCCAGGATCTGGGCGAGCGACCATCCCAGCAGGTTGTTGCGCACATGGCCCAGGTGAAGGGGCTTATTGGTATTGGGCGACGAATACTCAATCATGACGAGCGGCGCGTCAGGCGCTGCCGTTCGGATGCCGAAGTGCGGATTGTGGCGTATGCCTTCGAGTACGTTTATCCAGTTGTCCTGGGCGAGCGTAAGGTTGAGGAAACCCTTGACGACATTGTATTTCTCGACACTGCTCTCCTCCCGCTGCAGCCAGTCTCCGATCTCGGCAGCAGTCTCCTCGGGCCGCTTATGGGAGAGGCGTACAAAGGGGAATACGACCAGCGTTAGCTGACCCTCAAACTCCTTGCGGGTCTTTTGCAGCTGAGCCTGTGCGGGCTCTATATCGACACCATAAAGCGCCTTGACGGCCTTGACAACCGCCAAGCTGAGTGTTTCTTCAATTTTCATTGTAGATGGTATAAATTGCTTTTAGGGCATATTACTTTGAGTGTGCAAAGTTAGCTTTCTTCCGCCGCCGGACAAAGCAAAAGGCCAAGTTTTTCCTTTTGACAGCCCGATAAAGGACATCATATCAGATATTTTGGCAGGCGCAGGGCGCGTCGTCGTCTGCCCACTTGCCCTTCCGTCATCCGGCATGTGCGACCGTGGATTTGCCTCGTCGGCCTGCGGAGCCACGCGGGAGGGAACTGGCATAACTTTACGCGCGTGTACATTATATAAATAATGGTACGCGTGTCTTCGTCTCACGGAGATAGGTGCGACCGCCTGCGACGGTGTCAGGGCGCCATGCGGGCGGCGCAGTGCAGCTTTGCAATCGCTTTTTGCCGATAGGACGCTGCAGGGTCATATCAGGCTGTCGGACCGATACAGATGTACTGTCAGTCCGAGAGCATGGCGTCTAGGCGGAGCGGTATGCCGTGTGGCTTGGGAGAAATAGGCCCTGCTACGCCTCTCGCGGCGTCTGTCAGCCGACGTGTCGCAAACCGGGACGGCGCCGCCGGCTTGGGAAAACCGGTGAGACTCTGTCGGACGAGGGGAGATCAGTAGTTGAACTCGCCAAACTCGCTCTTGATGGTCAGGCTGCGGGGACCTTCCTCGATGTGGCCCACGACGCGGGCATCGATATTGAAGCTCTGGCTGATGTCGATGACTCTCTGTGCATCCTCGGGCTTGACATAGATCTCAAAGCGGTGACCCATGTTGAAGACCTTGTACATCTCCTGCCAGTCGGTGCCGCTCTGCTCCTGAATAGTGCGGAAGAGCGGCGGAACGGGAAACATATTGTCCTTGATGACGCGGCAGTTGTCACCCACGAAGTGGAGCACCTTGGTCTGCGCACCCCCGGTACAGTGTACCATGCCGTGAATGCTGCGGTGCATGGTCTCGAGCAGCTTGCGCACGACGGGAGCGTAGGTGCGGGTGGGGCTAAGTACGAGCTTGCCGGCGGTGAGAGGACTGCCCTCTACGGCGTCTGTGAGATGGAGCTTACCGCTGTAGACGAGTTCCTCGGGCACAGCCTTGTCAAAACTCTCGGGGTACTTCTTGGCGAGATACTTGGCGAAGACGTCATGTCGGGCGCTGGTGAGTCCGTTGCTGCCCATGCCGCCATTGTACTCGGTCTCGTAGGTCGCCTGTCCCGTCGAGGAGAGCCCGACGATGACATCGCCCGGCCGGATATGGGCATTGTCGATGACATCTGCGCGTCTCATGCGGCAGGTCACCGTGCTGTCGACGACGATGGTGCGTACGAGATCGCCCAGGTCAGCTGTCTCGCCGCCTGTAGCGTAGATACCGATGCCCATGTCGCGCATCTGGGCGAGCAGCTCGTCGGTGCCGTTGATGATTGCCGAGATCACGTCGCCAGGGATCAGCATCTTGTTGCGTCCGATGGTGGAGCTGACGAGGATATTGTCCACGGCTCCCACGCAGAGGAGGTCATCTGTATTCATGATGAGCGCGTCTTGTGCGATGCCCTTCCAGACGCTGAGGTCGCCGGTCTCCTTCCAGTAGACGTAGGCGAGGCTGCTCTTGGAGCCTGCGCCGTCGGCGTGCATGATATTGCAGTACTGGGGATCGCCGCCCAAGATGTCGGGCAGAATCTTGCAGAAGGCCTGCGGATAAATACCCTTGTCGATATTGCGGATGGCGTTGTGGACGTCCTCCTTCATGGCGCTGACGCCACGCATCATGTATCTGTCTTTGCTATCCATGATTTTGAGATGCTTTGAGTCTAAAATTTTACTTCCGGGGCCTTTTCTGCGCCTGACTGGGCCTCAAACTTGGTCTTCTGCTCGAAGCCCATCATCTTGGCCAGCAGATTGATGGGGAACTGGCGCACCTTGAGATTGTAAGATTGTACGGCCTCGTTGTACCGGGTACGGCTCTCGTTGATACGATTCTCCGTTCCCTCGAGTTGTGCCTGCAAGTCGGAGAAGTGCTGGTCGGCCTTGAGTTGAGGATAGTTCTCCTGCACAGCGATGAGCTTGCCGAGTGCGGCGCTCAGTTCGCCCTGTGTAGCCTGATACTCCTTGAGTTTCTCAGGCGTCAGTCGGGACGGGTCGACGGTGATCTGGGTCGCCTTGGCGCGGGCCTCGGTCACTTCCTTAAATGTATTCTCCTCGTGCTTGGCATATCCCTTGACGGTGTTGACGAGGTTGGGGATGAGGTCTGCCCGGCGCTGGTACTGTGTCTCCACATTGGCCCATGCCGTCGATACGGCCTCGTCCTGCTCGACGATACTGTTGTACTGCGATGCGCCGCAACCGACCAAGATCAGTACGATGACGATGACGGCGATGAGGGTTGAGAATTTTCTTTTCATATGGTTGAGTATTTATAATGAATATGCTCTTGGGTCAAAATCCACCCGAGGCTCCTCCTCCGCTGAAGCCTCCTCCTCCGCCGAAGGAGCCGCCTATACCGCCTCCCCAGCCTCCTCCGCCCCAGCCGCCGCGGCCTAGGCTGCTGCCCAGCGCAGTACCGAGGAGGAAGCCTCCAGCTCCGCCGTTGCCGTCCTGATGGGGCGTGCGCTCGATGTGCGACTCGCTGTACTGGCAGTTTTTGCAGAGGTACACCACGCGGTAGTAGTCCGACTGGCCCCGCGTGTAGAGGAAGTGGCGTGTGACGGCCGTCAGTTTGCGCCGGCCGCAGCGCGGACAAGACCGGTATCCGGAGCGCTTGAGGAGTAGGGCAAAGATAAGCGCAAAGGCGGACACGCTCAGCAGGGCCAGTATCGTGCTGACGGGATCATCGTCCTCTTCCTCAGCATCCTTGACGAGCGAGGTGTCTCCCTGGAGATATTGGTCGATGACCTGTACACCTTTGACCATGGCGCTGTCCCATTGTCCCTCTTTGAGATAGGGGACCATGTAGAGCTTTTCGACGCGGTTGCAGATGGCATCGGGCAGGGATCCCTCGAGTCCTTGGGCGGTCAGGATGCTGTAGCGGCGGTCCTCAGTGGCAAGCACGATGACGAGTCCCGTCCGTTGTCGCTTGCTGCCTACGCCCTGGGTGTTGCCCAGGTCGCGGGCGAAGCTGTAAGTGTCTCCATCGGTCACCCGGCCCACGACCACTACCACGGTTTCTACGCCGCGCGTCTGATACAGATGGCTGAGCGTGGCGTCCATGGTGTCTACGGCGCTCTGCGAGAGGATACCCTCTGGGTTGCAGACCCAGCGCAGGCTATCCTGGAGGTGAGCCATCGTGACGTCCTCGGGCTTCCACACCTTGCTGGCCGCTGGCAGGACTGTCAGCAGCAGGAGGAGGGAGAGGAGGAGTCGCAGGCGGTGGGTCATTGGTCAGTCTTGGATATGCCAGAAGTCCCAGCTCGCCTCTGCCTGGCGGTGGAGCATCTCGAGCCCGTTCTTGATTTGTGCGCCCTGCGCCTCACCCCGCTGGAGAAAGAGCGTCTTCTCTGGATTGTAGACGAGGTCGTAGAGCAGATGGTCCGGCGTCAGCAACCGGTAGGGTATGTCGGGGCAGGCATCGACCTTGGGGTAGGTGCCTACAGGAGTGCAGTTGACGATGACGAGATACTTTCTCATGACCTCCTCGTCGAGGTCGGAGTAGGCCAGCATGCCCTTGCGGGGCGTGCGGCTTACGAGGGTTGGCGTGATGCCGAGCTGTCGCAAGCCGTAGGTGATGGCCTTGGAGGCGCCGCCGGTACCCAGTACGAGCGCCTGGCGATGGTGAGGCCGCAGCAGGGGATGCAGGGAGTCCATAAATCCGATGACGTCGGCATTGTACCCCTTGAGTACTGTACGCCCATCGCTGTGGCTGATGCGTATGACGTTGACGGCTCCTATTGCCCGCGCTCCCTCATCGAGCGCATCGAGGTAGGAGATGACTTGCTCCTTGTAGGGGATGGTCACGTTGAGGCCACGCAGGTCGGGATGAGCCTGCAGGATTGACGGCAACTGGCCTATCGAGGGGATTTCAAAATTGAGGTACTCTGCATCGAGACCTTCGGCGGCAAATTTCTCAGTAAAATACTTGCGGCTGAAGGAGTGTACGAGCGGGTAGCCGATGAGTCCGTATGTAGTCATGGTAAATATTTATTTTGTGGCGAGGTACATGGTCGAGAGACCGCAGGTGAAGCGCTTGAAGGTGACTGGGCTAAATCCGGCCTTGATCAGTATTTGTTGCATCACCTCTCCTTGCGGGAAGGCTTCCATCGTGGCGGGCAGGTAGCGGTAGGCGCGCTTGTCGTGACTGACCAAGCGGCCCACCAGCGGCATCCACACATGGGAGTAGAGCCGGAAGAGCTGCCGCATCGGCGCCTTGTTGGGCGTACAGAGCTCCAGGATGGCCAGATGCCCGCCTGGGCGCAGCACGCGTCTCATCTCGCTGAGGCCGCGGTCGAGGTCGCCGAAATTGCGTACGCCATAGGCGACGGTGACAACGTCAAAACTGTCGTCCGGCAGCGACAGCGCCATGCAGTCCTCCTGCCTGAAGGTGATACGGTCGGACAGTCCGGCCTCCTCGGCCTTGTGGCGGCCTACTTGCATCATGCCCTCGGAGATGTCGCAGGCGACGAGACGCTCGGGCTTGAGACGTCGGCAGGTCAGCAGGGCAAAGTCTCCCGTGCCGGTGGCTACGTCGAGGACTTCCCGATGGGGATATGCGGCCAGCGTATCGATGGTGCGACAACGCCAGCGGCGGTCTATGCCCAGCGAGAGCAGATGGTTGAGCAAGTCATACGACGGCGCGATGCTGTCAAACATGCGCTCGACCTGTGCCTCCTTGGGCTCGTCCTGACTGTAGGGCTTGATCTTCTCCTGGTCGTACATCTGCTGCCTTCGCCTTCTTAGACTAATATAGCACAAAGGTAAAGAGAAAAATTCATTCTCACAAAAAACGACTCCCATATTTGCCGCCGTTGCCTCTGCCTGCCTGACCGGATGAGAGGGGCCCGGCCTGAGTCAGGCATGAGGCTGACCCGCCATGGCGGGCAGACGGCTGGTAGCGGCTCAAGGGCATGACCGAGTATGCCTGTCCGGTATCCGCTCGCATAGGAGCGCCTTGCCGACTTGGCCACCGGCTTCCGTCACCTCTGCCTGCGTGCCATGTAGTGTACGGACGGGTCTGCTGGCCTTGAGTCCGACAGAAGCGCATGCGTGGAGCCGTCGCTCTCGTTACCATAGGTGGGGGATACAGCAGCACGAGGAGAGGTAGGCTCCCATCATCTCCTTGCAGTCTGTGCAGTCTGCCTCGCGCCTCATCCAACAATTGAACTGTAAACTGTTGATCTGCGACAAACTGTGCAAAAATCGGACGCCCTCGTATCGGGTGGGCTGAGGAGCGTTACGAGGCGCCTTGCGGCTGCAGTGGCATCGGACTTGGTCCAAGCGGAAGACGGTCTTGCAGATAAAGCATGGGGCAGCGGTAAATCATGGAGAGGGCAAAATCTGCCTCCTCGTCCGCCGAATGTCTGCCAGCGGCTCTTCTCTGTGTCCATCGCCAATGCGCGGGGATACTCGCCGGAGACGGACGCCTCCTGAGGGGCTGTCCTATAGGGCGGGCCCGTCGCTGTTCAGACCACGCTCCTTGCTGCTCCCCGCTTCATCGAGTGCCTATTCCGTCGCCATCGTCTCCAGACGGCGTGGCCTCTGTCTTGCTGCCGCTTTCCTCACCGTCTTCTCTGCGACTATCAAGCCTGCAGATGTAGACAACCATGCTCGTCAAGAACTCGCTGAGACAAAATAGTTTTATAATAAAAAACGGAGCAACGATTTCCAGTTTATCTCTGAAGACCAAAAGCGATAATTTGTCCGAAAATGCCTTTGTAACTCACTGAAATCCAATGAATTGCAAACAATATTTGATACTTTTGCAACTCGCTGGCTATCAGGCGATAACAACTCGCCTTCCAGTTTAAACTAAGTCCGACCTGGTCTAAACTACATCCGACCTTGTTGCGCTTACAAGGTGTCTTGTCATCACGACATCGGCACCTGAGTGGGGCGGTCTTTCGGATTTATTATATGAAAAAACCGGGGTTGTCTAAAGATATCGGAGACTTCTCGTCCGCTTGGGGGAGTCTCTACATCTGAGAGCCAAATCTGTACGATGCACTTCCTGGAGCAGGTTTTTCTTCAAGCCGTAGTGTCAAGGGGTCTTACGACGGTCAAGGAGGTGTTCGGGTTGCAAAGTCAATGAGGGGAGACTGCTATCGTCCGGCCTCACGGTGCCTGTCTCCCGGGAGCATGATGATGGATGCCCTGTCCTGCCTGTAGAGTATCTGTCCACAGGGTACGGTGGCTAGGTCAGCCCATGCAAGGAGGGTGGTCCTCTGCACCTGTCTGAGATGCTTGGCTCATAAAAATATTCCCCGTTTCCGATGGGCTGAGTGATTTGTCTGTCCTTGCTCTCGATTTGCCGGGACAATCACTCGTAAGCTTGTATGGAGCATGAGGGGATGTGATGAGCAGTGGAGGCATTATAGTAGGGTGGCGCACCCTTGTGCTTTTGACTGATGTGTCTTGTGAGGCTCGTAGGTCTCTTTTCGCCTTTACGGGGTCAGCTTGTGTCGGCGCAGAGGGGTACAAAGACAAGAGCGGCGGTCTACAGACAAGTAGACCGCCGCTCGATATCAGTAGAGCTTACGTAGGATGACTACTTCAGCTTCTTGTCAGCCTTGTTGACTGCGAGGCCGTAGGCTTTGCTGCCGGCGTTGGCTTTGACAAATGCCGTGTAAGCATCTTTGCTCAGGAAGATGTAGTTAGGATTCTTGACGAGAGCACCACCATATTTGGTCATGAAGATAGCAAGTGAGTTAGCGGGGAATGTGATAACGTCTTTGCTGATCGTACCATAGCCCTGCGAGGTAAGATAAAAGTCTCCGTAGCCCCAGTCCATGCCATAATACTGACGGCCCATGTAGGTGACACCCTTGGAAGTGACTTTGAGTACCCACTTATGGGTGCCGGTGATATCCGTTGCCTGGTTGAAAGGATAGTAGTCGAAGGCGCCATTTTCATCTTGGTCTGTGGCTTCAGCACAGAAGGGGGCGGTGAAGCGGTAGCGCACGTCGGAAGTAGTCTTAGCGCGCTGGATGTCCTTGAGCTGGAGAAGTGTTGGCTTGGCACCAAAGAAAGTGGTGATCGTATTCTCATAGAGATAGCCCTGGCCGACATTCTCCCACTTGATGACAGAGAAGGTGTAGCTGGCCGCCGCCTTTTCAGCCGTATAAGGATCGACCGTGCTACCTGCGAGCTTGACCTCGAGGGAGTAGGCGTTGCCCTCTACATAGTTGGCTGCGGTGACGGTGACGCTGGTCGTGCTGTCGCCTGCGGCAAAATAGGCCGTGTCGGGCACTGTAAAGACATTGCTGTCATTTTTTACAACCTCGATCTTGACAGCCTGGGCAGCCTTGGACTCAGAGGCGGGACGCTCCAGATTGATGTCAAATGTCTTGGCGTCTGCAGGGTCTTTCTCTATCGTATTGGTCAGAGCGTCTGCAATGTAGACGTGGGTTGCTCCGGCCGGAGCCTGTTGCCCGGCTGACCAATCCTCTGCATCGGGGTCGCAGGAGGTGAAGAGACCTCCGGCAACGGCGAGCAGCAATAGCGATTTGATATAGTTTCTTGTTTTCATCTGTTCTGCAATTGTTTGGTTAAGATATGAGTCTATACAGATACGGTTACTTGACGTCGTACTGGGTATTGTCTATGACGGGAGAGGGAGCGGCTATGACGGGATTGTTGTCCTTCTCGGAAATCTGTACGTTGTTGGTAATCTCACTCTCGGGCAAGCGATAATTCATATTGTCACTGTTGGCAGGGATATTGAATATCGCATTCTTGGAAGTGTAGTAAGCGCCAATACGGTTCATGTCTTTCTTAAGGCGTTTGATATCAATCCATGACAAGCCCTCTCCCCAGAGCTCGATGCGGCGTTGCTGATAGACAGCATCCTGGACACCTTCGGGCGTAGTCGCCGTGCAGGTGTAGTTGGGGTCGCGGTAAGTCTTGACAAAGTTTTCAAGAATCTTTGCACCGGCGGTTGCATTGCCTGCCATGGCAGTTGCCTCGGCTTCGATAAGGATCATTTCCTCTACACGCATGTAGGGAATAGGCGCTGCATTGGTCTTGTTCTCGATGATATTCTTATAAGGATAGAACTTCACGTTGGTGAAGATAGGCGCATCTTTGCTCTTGAGGAAAGCGGCCTGCTCCTTGGTGATATTGGCGCTGGTGCCGTTCTTATCAAGCCACCATCCTCTACGTACATCCGTCCTGTCAATCTGATTGAAGAGGTTGTAGCTGATCTTACGCCAGCCGCCGTAGTTGGCATAGCCGTAAGCGAAGGAGTTGACGTGGCTTGCGAAGTTGACGATACCTGATGTGACGACGCGGTCGGTCTCGGCCAGGATGTCGTCCCACATCCATGATGTATTCTGGTCGTTGTTAAATCCGGGCTTGCTGACTTCTGCGATGGACAGAGGCGTGTAGCCCTTCTGCGCAAGTTTGGCATCGGCGGCGGCAGCAGCCCAGTTTTCCATGCTTAGCTCCACTCTGGCGCGGATGCCATAGGCAACCTCGAGGCTGATGTAGCGCTTGTCGGCGCGCTGGATGGTCGTCTTTTGCAACAGCTCGACGGCCTTGTTGGCGTCGTGGAGGATCTGGTCGTACACTTGCTGGACGGTAGCGCGCGGAGTGCCGTCTACACCGGTGGAAGCCATATTCTTCTCCGTAATGATGGGCACGCAGAGCTTGCTCTCATTGCCCTTGTAAGTAAACTGATAGAGATTGGCCAGTACGAAGTAGCACCATGCGCGCTCGCCAAGGGCTTGGGCCAGGTAGAACTGCGCTGTGGTATCTGTCGTAGCCTCGTCGATCGTTGCCGCAACGGCATTGGTGTTGTGGATGAGGGCGTACATTGTATTCCACATGATACGGTTTTCGGCCGAGGTCGTAGTGTTGGCTTGGTAGAGAAGCTCGGTGGAGAACCAGTTGTAATCTACGTCGTCGGAGACGAAGTCGTATCCTCTCGTATCCATCATAATCATGACACTGGGATAGCCAAAGTCAAGATGATACTTCGAGAAGGCTTCATAAGTATTGGCGCGGGAGAAAATAGCGTTGACGCTGGCTGCAACCTTTGAGGGGTCGTTGGCAGCGGTCTCCTTCTTCTGATTCTCAGTGATGGTTCCGCCTTGTGGAGCCGTGTCCAAATCAGTACAAGCTGAGAATAGCAGTATCGACAGAGCGACACTTAAGATTTTGTATGTTGTTTTCATTTTGTCAGACTTGTTATTGTGATTAGAAGGTGATGGTCAGACCTGCTGATACGCTACGCAGTGGAGAGTAGGTCTGAGTAGTAGAGCTGACGAAGCTACGACGGGGATCCAAGCCGCGACGTGCGGAGATCAGACATACGTTGTCTGCGCTCACAAAGATGCGGAGGTTTTGGATGAAGAACTTGTTGATAAAATTCTTGGGCAGCGTGTAGCCGATCTGAACGTTGTTGAGATTGAAGTAGTCAGCGCTCTTGAGGAAGCGGTCGGATGTAGCATTGGTGTACTGGTCGGATACATCGACACGGGGTACGTCTGTATGGGTGTTGGAGGGAGTCCAGCTGTGCAGGATGTCCTTATGCCAGTTGAAGCCGGCGTTGGAGCCGTCTCCGCCGTGCATGAAGGTCTGATAACCTGAGTCAAAGATGTGACCACCCAGGGAGTACTGAATCAGGAAGCTGGCGTCGAAGCCATGGAAGGTGAATGTGGCACCAAAACCTCCGTATACCTTGGGCAGAAGACTCTTGGTGGCGTGACGGTTGCTGCTTTGAGCGGCAGACCAATCGTTGGTCTTGTACTCATTGCCCTTGTCGTCCTTTGCCCAATAGAGAGCTTCACCACCCTGGTAGGATGTCGTCTTCTCCTGATAGCCGGTTACATTGCCTGCGTCGTCGGTGACCTTGGTGTAGTAGGTGGATGTACCGTTCTGGGGAGCTACGCCGGCCCACTTGACGAGATACAGGCTGTACATGCTCTTACCCTCTCGGAAGATGCGGGCTCCGTTGATCCACTCGCCCTTGAGGTCTGGGTGCAGCTTGATAATCTTGTTGCCCTGGAAGGTAGCGTTGAAGTCGAGGGTCAGAGTCATGTCTTTCTGGTTGATGAGCAGTGAGTGCAGGTCGAGCTCTACACCGTTGTTTCTCATCTTGCCGATATTCATAGGTATCGAGGTGTAACCTGCAGAGCCGGCTACGGTCTTGTTGTAAAGCATGTTGCTGGTCTGGCGGCTGTAGTACTCGATACTACCATAGAGCTTCTGCTTCAGGACACTGAAGTCGAAGCCGATATTAAAGGAGTTGGACTTCTCCCATTTGAGGTTGGGGTTACCCTTGTACTTAAGGGAACCATCGGAAAAGACGCCGTCGGCACCGGTCATGGTGTATTGGTCTATATAAGCGTAGTCATTGCCGATACCATCGTTTCCTTGCTGACCGAAGCTGGCACGTAGTTTCAACTGGTCGACCCATGTGAGCGGCTTCATCCAAGTCTCCTTGGTCATTTCCCAAGCTGCACTGGCTGACCAGAAGCTACCCCAGCGCTGGCCCTTGGCGAAGCGGCTCGAACCGTCGCGGCGGAAGGACGCAGAGGCGAAGTAGGTCTCCTTGTAGTCGTATGTGCCACGGAAGATATAGCCCTTGGTGGCATAGGATCCGCTGGCGGCGCCGGCAATCTTGCTGTCGATGGTATTGCCGATGACGTAGACGAGAGGATTGTAGAGGTTGGCGCCGTGACCTGTGAGCTCGTCAACAGTAAGGCTGTATCCGTCGTAACCGGCCATGACTGACATGTGATGTACGTCGGCGAAGCTATGACGATACTCGGCGATCAATTGGTAGTCGCGGCCGCGAGTGCGCTGGTGTGCCTGATCTACAGTACCGCCGATGGTGGCAAACTGGCCGTAGAAGGGGTTGCTGCCGAAGTTGGCACGGGTATTGTCGATATTGAGTCCGAAGCGGCCGGTGATAGACAGGCCGGCGAGCGGAGTGATCGTGGCGTACATGTTGGAGCTAAAGATGTCGCTCAGATACTGTGAGCGGTCGTAGAGCAGAGAAGCGTACGGGTTGCACATATTATTGGTCGGACGATTGCCTGCACTGTACTTGCCGTCTCCGTAGTCGTAGATGACACGTCCTAAGGCGTCGCGTGCGACTGTGCCGTTGGCGGTACGTATATATATAGGATAGATGGGGGCCATCGAGTAAGCGACAGCGAAGGCATTACCACTGGAGTTTGTGGTTGTCTGCTCGGCGGGGTAATGGCTGTTTTGGTAGGAGTAGGCGAGATTAGCTCCGACCTTCATCCAATTGTTGATCTGGTAGTTGGTATTGAAGCGGAAGGAGTAGCGCGTCAATGAGGAGTGCTCGATGACACCTTGGTCATTGAGATAATTGAAAGAGGCGAAGTAATCCATCTGGCTGTTGCCGCCGGAGATAGAAGTGTTGTACTCCTGACGCAGGTTGTTGCTGAAGGTAACTCTGTCCCAGTCGTCGGGCGTGTAATAGTTAGTTCCGTCGCTGTAGCCCAGGGTGGCGTTGGGATTAAGTTTGCCATTGGTGCCGATAAGGTACTGGCCGTCGGGCACAGTATAGATATTGTATCCTAATCCGCCGGCTTTGTTGCTACCGCTCATCAGGACTTGGTTGGCGTATAGGTGAGCTGCTGCTGCGGAGGTGCCGGTATTGTAGTACTGGCCGTTGTAGAGAGCTTGATAAGCCTTCTCTATGTAGGCACCAGGTGTCTGCAGGACGTCATAGTTTTTGATCTCACGGCTATTTTGTCCGATCTTCATGTCAAAGGTAACGCGGGCGTTGCCCTTCTTTCCCTTCTTGGTGGTAATCATGACGACACCGTTACCGGAGCGTGCGCCGTAGAGGGCAGAGGCTGCGGCATCCTTTTCAACGCTTATGCTCGCGATGTCGGCAGGGTTGATGGAGGAGATATCGCCATCAAAGGGGACACCGTCTACGACGTAGAGAGGAGTGACGCTGGCGTTGATAGAACCGACACCACGCACAAGTACGGTAGCTGAGGTACCGGGCTGTCCGTTGGAGCTCTGAGCCTGTACACCGGCGATCGAACCCGTCAGGGCCTTCGTCACGTTGGAGACTTGCAGCTTCTCGAGGTTTTCGGATTTCATCGTACTTACCGAACCTGTAAATTCGGATTTCTTGGCTGTACCATAGGCGATGACTACGGCTTCGTCAAGGTTTTTAGCATTGTCCCGCAACATAATGTTCATTCTGTTGGAGATGGCTACGTTTTCGGTCTGCATTCCGAAGAAAGTCACCGTAAGCACCTTGTACTTGTTCGGGATCTGCAGGTTAAATGTTCCCTCGGCGTCAGTCACCGTTCCGTAGGAAGTTCCGTTGACAAAGACACGGGCTCCTTGGATCGGCTTACCGGTCTCAGCAGAAGTAACCACACCGATTACTTTGCGGCCTTGAGAGGACTGAGCCATTGCAAAGCCTGTCATCATAAGCAGGCAGGCTAAAATTAGCATGAACCTTTTCATTTCTCTCTGTTTGAACTGTTAATAATTTATCTGTTATACGATTGTGTATCTCAGCGGGGTGTACTGCAAAATCGGATTTAGGGTGCAAAATGTATCTTTTCGTCTCCCCTGGAAATGTATTTTTACAATTAAGAGACAGTTTGGAGCAGTAACACTTCAGTGCAAAAATACACCAAAGTTTTTGATATGACGCATAAAACATGAATAAATTTAAGTTTCAACGCATTTTTTTAGTTCAAATAAGTAATTTCTGCGCGTTTTTCTTTCAAAATTGTAATAGCAAGTTGCAAAATATGAACCTTAAAATCCGTTAAAGGAGTTTTTGCTGCCTTTTTTGAGGCGAATTATCGTCTTTTTGCAACGACAGGACGGACTTCGGGGGCGATGGCAAGGAATATGGGGCATACGCCTGTGTATGAGCGCGATATATTTCCGCTTCTGCTGCGGGCGGATGCGGAGACGCACACAAGGAGGCAAGATCTTGCTGCTGCGAGGCCTGACCTTGTGGATATACTGTGGAAGAAGAGCGTGTGTGGGGGAAGTGCCGGAAGATGGATAGCCCGGCATTTGCCATAGAAATCTTCAGACAGCGTAAAAATAGAAGGGGCGTCAGCTCGCGGCGGGGAAGTGCCGGAGCGTGACGCCTATATATTTAAATGTATAGTGTCGCTTGCGGACGTGTTGGGGGCCAGTCCGTCAAGCGGACCAACTGCCCTCGTACCGTCTAGGCGAGGAGTCCGCACTCGATACGGCGGAGTCCCTCGTCGAGGGTCTGACGCGGGCAGGCGATATTGATGCGCAGGAAGGGCGGGTGGTGCTGTCCGTAGATCTCGCCGTCGCTCAGCATTACGCGGCCTCGGTCGATGAGCTGCTGGGAGAGCTGTGTCGATGACTTGCCTAGGGCTGAGCAGTCTATCCATACGAGGTAGGTGCCCTCGAGCTTGGTGACGGGGATCTGGGGCAGGTGCTGCTCAAAGTACTGTCGCAGATGGCAGTAGTTGGCATAGAGGTAGTGTCGCAGCGCCTCGAGCCAAGGCTCGCCTTGGGTGTAGGCTGCAATGAGCGCAATGACGCCAAAAGGATTGACATCGCAGACTTCATTGATATTGATGGCTTTGTCGGTCGCCTTCCTGACGAGTCCGTCGGCGATGGTGATACATGCGATCTGCAGCCCGGCGGTATTGAATGACTTGCTGGGGGAGGTGCAGGTGGCACTGTGGAGGAGAAACTGCGGACTGAGCGAGGCGAAGGGAGTATAGGTGAAGCCGGGCATCGTAAGTTCGCAGTGGATCTCATCGGAAATGACGAAGACGCCGTGGCGCAGGCAGATGTCGCCCATCTTGCGGAGCTCGTCGGCTGTCCATACGCGTCCGGCGGGATTGTGGGGATTGCAGAGCAGAAAGACCTTGACATCGGGTAGTGAGGCCTTGGCCTCAAAGTCGTCAAAGTCGATGTGGTAAGTGCCGTCCTCATAGAGGAGCGGGCTCTCGCAGACCTGGCAGCCATTGTTGCGGATGGAGGAGAAGAAGCAGTTGTACACCGGCGTCTGCACCAGCACCTGGTCACCTGGCGTCGTGAGGGCCTTGATGAGGGCCGAGATGGCGGGTACCACGCCCGAGGTGTAGAGGATCCACTCCCGCTGCTGGAGCCAGCCGTGTCGGCGGGCGAACCAGTCGATCTGGGCCTCGTAGAAGGCATCGGGCACCTTGACGTAGCCGAAGATGCCGTGGTCGACCCTGTGTCGGAGCGCTTCGCGTATGCAGGGCGCAGCTTGGAAGTCCATGTCGGCTACCCACATGGGCAGCACGTCGTCGCTGTCGGGCGTGTCCCACTTGTAGGAACTTGTGCCGCGGCGCGGGACGACGGTATCAAAGTCAAATCTCTCGGTATCCATTACTGGGCTTGTCTCTCGCGAATGACGCAGTCGGCGGGCTGCTTGATATTTTTGTTGATCGTGATGCTGCCAATCTTGTCGGCGACAATGAGGCCGCTGGTCGGGTTTTTGATATTGGTCACCGGGCCCTTGATGTCGGCTTGCAGGGTAGAGTACTCAAAGAGACGGTCACAAGTCGGGTCCAGTTCGCAGTCTTCGAGGATCAGGTTGTCGGCATAGCAGAGCAACTGCTCTCCGGCGAGCTTGCAGCGCACGAGGCGCAGGTTTTTGGAGTGCCAGCCGAGATACTCGCCTTCGAGATAGGAGTCGTAGATGGTGATATTCTCGGTCTCCCAAAAGGCGTCCTTGGTCACGATGTGGGCATGGTGGATCTCGGCGTCCTTGACGTACTGAAAGACATACTTGCTGTCGCTCTTGAGTCCGTCTACGCGGATATGGTTGCTCATCATGAAGGGATAGGTGCCGTCGTGGAGCTCGACATCCTTGAGGGTGATATTGTCGCAGCGCCAGAAGGTCTCGTCGGCGTCGTTGATCTTGACGTTGGTAAGCGACAGGTCTTGCATTTCGCGAAACATCTTGGGCGCGTCAATCACGGTGTCTGTCATCTCGAGGTGGTCTGAGTACCAGAGGGCCGAGCGTGCGCCGGCGTCAAACTGGCAATGGTGTATCGTGAAGCCGTGTACGTGCCAGAAGGGATACTTGCCGATGAAGTGGCAGTCGGTGGCGTGGATGTCGCTGCACTCCTTGATGGCTGATTCACCCTCTGTGATGGTGACATGGTCAAGGGCCAGATGGTGGCTCTCGTAGAGTGGGCATTCGCCGCCCAGAGTAGTATTGCTTAGTGTCTGCATAGCGTGTGTTTGAGTCTCGTACATAATTGTGTATATAATGATATAATAGATGTGGGCAGGCCGTTGGTTGTGCCTCTGATTGATGATTTAGGATTTGCTACTTACGATGATGCAAAGATAGTGCCAATCAGGGTGATGTCATGTGGCTGAATTACCGAATTGTTGCCCCGTATTACTGGTAAGGCTGCGCATCCAGCTCTTGCCGTGAAGGCGGATGAGGAAGATGAGTCCCCTGACGCAGAGCTCCGTGCACATGGCTATCCATACGCCCTTGAGGCCCAGGCTCGATGCGAGCAGTGCGGCGAGCGATATACGTACGACCCACATGCTGCCAACATTCATCAAGAAGGGCTTGAAGGTGTCTCCCGCGCCCACAAATACGCCGTAGGCCACGATGGAGGCGGCAAACATCGGTTCGGCCCAGGCCTCGATGCGCAGTACGCTGGCCCCGAGCGACGAGATCGCCGTATCGGGCGTCATGATGGCCAGCATGAAGGGGGCGAAGATGTACATGATCACGCCCATAAAGGTCATGACGGCGATGCCGAAGCCTACCGTCGTGTAGGCAAAGCGGCGCGTGAGCTGCGGCTTGCCGGCTCCGATGCTCAGGCCGATAAGGGTGGTCGCCGCGTCGCCGATGCCATAACCCGGCATGTAGCAGAGACTCTCCGCTATGACGGCAAATGAGTTGGCGGCGATGGCTGTGATGCCCAGGGGGGCGACGATGGCTGTGATACAGATTTGTGCGCTACACATGACGGCATGCTCCATCATCATGGGCAGACTGATCTTGGTGGCCTTGCGCAGGGTGGCGCGCTTGAGCCTGAAGCTGCCGTGAGTATGCCAGAGCTTGAGCTCCGGGGAGCGCACGAAGAGAAAGTAAAGCATGCAGGTCGCCGTCACCACATGGGCCAATACGCTACCGAGGGCCGCGCCGGCAAGACCGAGGCCGGCTCCGGGGATGACAAGGCGGAGGCCGAGGAAGGAGAGCGGCGTGTCGGGGAAAATGAGGACAAAGTTGAAGATGACGTCAAGCACACAGCACATCACATTGAGCACGCTGGGAAGCTTGATATTGCCTGTCGCGCGCAGCATGCTCGCTCCTAGATAGTTGAGCTGCCAGAAGGGAAGGCTCAGGATGAAGATGGTGAAGTAGAGCGTGGAGCCTGCGCAGATGGAGGGGTCACCTCCGAGCCAGTGGGGCAGGTGGCTGCTGATGGAGATGCCGATGGTGACGAGCAGGAAGCAGAAACAGAGTGCCGCGACGAGGCTCTGGCGCAGGATATTGCGTGCGCGGCCAAAGTCGGCGCCGCCTATGGCATGACTGACCTGTACTGAGAAGCCTGTGACGGCTGCCGTGCACAGTCCGCCAAAGAGCCAGATACTTGTGGAGACCAGACCGATGGACGCCGCCTCTTGGCTGCCGAGATGGCCGACCATGGCGGCGTCGATATACTGCATCAGAATAGACGACAGCTGCGCCATGATGGCGGGTAGACTCAGACTCACCGTCAACTGGAGCTGTTGGCGGAGTGTCATGGTGTCATTGCTGCGTATCTGGTCGAGGAGCTTGTTGTGCATGGCTGGCTAAGGGGGTGCAAAGTTACGACTTAATATGCACAAAATCATGGGCGAGAGATGAAAATATTGGCTCATCTGACCGCTGCACGGCGCCGAATGGCCTGTTGCCGGGACCCGCTGGAAGCAAGAAGGTGCCGGCGCTTGGCCAATCGGCGGACGGAGCAGACGGGTGGAAGAACTAGGCCCAGCAGGACGGCCTCCTTTTGCCTGCAAGACGGGATGTAGTCAGGACGAGGTCGGATGTAGTATGAGCTGCATCCGACCTCGTCCTGTTCCGATTGGAAAGGATGGTGATGGGGCTTGGAAGGAACGGCAGAGGGTGAGACCGAAGGGAGACAATTCTTTGCCTCAGCGCGTTTGGCCAATCAGCTACAAATGATTAACTTTGTATCCAATTTTGAGGGGATAGGATACGGACCCGATAGGGACGCACCCTTCCCACAGAATAAGACTCGGTATGACGACAATAATAAAGCAAGTGAAGACGCGGGCTGAGCTTAAAAAGTTTATCCGCCTCAACTACGAGATGTACAAGGATAATCCCTACTCAGTGCCTGACCTGTATGAAGATATGCTCAATACCTTTTCGACGGACAAGAACCCGGCTTTTGAATTCTGCGAGGCAGACTACTTCTTGGCCTATCAGGGAGACAAGATAGTGGGACGTGTGGCCGCAATCATCAACCGCCGGGCCAATGAGACTTGGAACAAAAAGGCTGTAAGATTTGGCTGGATTGATTTCATCGACGACCCGGAAGTGAGCAAAGCGCTGATCGACACGGTCAAGGCATGGGGCAAGGAGCGCGGCATGACGACGCTGGAAGGCCCGCTCGGATTTACTGACATGGACGCCGAGGGTATGCTCATCGAGGGCTTTGACCAGTTGAGCACCATGGCGACGATATACAATTATCCCTACTATCCCAAGCACATGGAGGCCTTGGGGCTGGTCAAGGCGACCGATTGGGTCGAGCTTAAGCTCAAAGTGCCCGAAAAACTGCCCGACGGCTATGCCCGCGTAGCTGATATCGTGAAGCGCAGGTACAACTTGCGCGTGCGCAAGCTCCATAGCGTCAAGGAGATTAAGCGTACGGGCATCGGCTACACCATATTTGACCTGATCAATGAGGCTTACGCTCCGCTCTATGGCTACTCCAAGATGACCAAAGGCCAGATTGACCAGTACGTCAACGAGTACCTCCCCATCCTGGACCTCGAGATGGTCACACTCATCGAGCAGGCAGACACGGGCGAGCTCGTGGCTGTGGGTATCTCGATGGGATCTATGAGTAGGGCTCTCCAGCGCGCTCACGGCAAGCTCTGGCCGCTGGGCTGGTGGCACTTGCTCAAGGCGCTTAAGCTCAAGCATGCGCCTATCCTGGACCTGCTGCTGATCGGCGTCAAGCGGGAGTATCAGGGCAAGGGTGTCAATGCGTTGCTCTTTGCTGACCTTATACCTATATATATAAGGAAGGGATATAAATGGGGAGAGACCAATCCCGAACTGGAAGGCAACGAGAAGGTACAGGCCCAATGGAAATTTCTCGATGGTCAGATACACAAGCGCCGTCGCTGCTTCACCACAGACCTATAACCAGACCTGAACAAATCCAAGCAGATGGCAGAAGATAAAGACGATATACTGCAACAGACTACTCCCAACGCATACGACGAGAGCAGCATCCAGCATCTCAGCGATATGGAGCACGTCCGCGTACGTCCGGGTATGTACATCGGACGTCTGGGCGACGGCTCACACGCTGAGGACGGTATCTATGTGCTCCTCAAGGAAGTCGTAGACAACAGCATCGACGAGTTTCGCATGAACTTCGGCAAGCGCATCGATATCGAGATGACCGAGGAGCAGGGCGTACGTGTGCGCGACTACGGTCGCGGCATCCCGCAAGGCAAGCTGGTGGAAGCTGTCAGCGAGCTCAATACGGGCGCCAAATACGATACCAAGACCTTCAAGAAGAGCGTCGGACTCAACGGCGTCGGACTTAAGGCGGTCAATGCCCTGAGCAGCCACTTCGAGGTGGCCTCCTACCGCGAGGGCACGGTGAGACGTGTCACCTTTGAGCGCGGCCAGCTCGTCGGCGATGAGACGACGGACTCAGAGGCTGAGACCGGCACGGAGGTATACTTTGTGCCCGACGATACGCTGTTTCTCCACTATCAGTTCAGAGAGGACTTCATCGAGGAGAAGCTCCGTAACTATACTTACCTCAACTCGGGCCTGAATATCTACTACAACGGCCGTCACATCGTAAGTCGCAACGGACTCGAAGACCTCCTCAACGACAACATGACGGTGCCGACCCTCTACCCAATCGTTCACCTCACGGGCGAAGACATCGAGATTGCCTTCACCCACACCGAGCAGCCGGGCGAAGAGTATTACTCCTTTGTCAACGGACAACACACCATACAGGGAGGAACCCACCAGAGCGCATTCAAAGAGCACATCGCGCGGACAATAAAAGAGTTTTACGGCAAAAACATCGACGTACAGGATGTACGCAACGGCATCGTGGGCGCCATAGCCATCAATGTGGAGGAGCCCATGTTTGAGAGCCAGACCAAGATCAAGCTCGGCAGTCTCACCATGTCGCCGGGCGGTGTCAGCGTCAACAAGTTTGTGGGCGACTTCATCAAGGAAAATGTCGACAACTACCTGCACCGCAATCCCGAGATGGCTGAAATCCTGCTCGAAAAGATACAGCGGAGCGAACGCGAACGCAAGGCGATGGCAGGTATTACCAAGGCTGCGCGCGAGCGGGCCAAGAAAGTCAACCTGCACAACAAGAAGTTGCGCGACTGCCGCATACATTACAACGACGCCAAGGGAGGTGACCTGCGCGAGGAGACGTCTATCTTCATCACCGAGGGAGACTCTGCCAGCGGAAGCATCACCAAGAGCCGCGATGTCACGACCCAGGCCGTATTTAGTCTGAGAGGTAAGCCGCTCAATTCCTATGGATTGACCAAGAAGGTGGTCTATGAGAACGAGGAGTTCAATCTCTTGCAAGCAGCCCTCAATATCGAGGACGGACTCGACGGCCTGCGCTACAACAAGGTGATTGTGGCGACCGATGCCGACGTCGACGGCATGCACATCAGGTTGCTGATGATCACATTCTTCCTCCAGTTCTTCCCAGACCTCATCAAGAAGGGACACGTCTACATCCTGCAGACTCCTCTCTTCAGAGTAAGAAATAAGAAAAAGAAGATTCGCAAGAGCTCCAAGGTAGTCGCCGTCAAGGACAACGCTGCCGGTGCCGCCGTCATCAAGGCTGCGGCCAACAGTGACCGGAGCGAGTTTGAGACGCGCTACTGCTACAATGAGGCAGAGCGCCTCCAGGCCATACATGACCTGGGCCCTGATCCCGAGATTACCCGATTCAAAGGACTGGGTGAGATCTCGCCGGATGAATTTCGCCACTTTATCGGCCCCGATATCCGACTTGAGCGCGTCACCCTCCATAAAGATGACCAGGTGACGGCACTCCTTGACTACTACATGGGCAAGAATACGATGGAGCGCCAAAACTTTATCATTGACAACCTCGTAGTGGAGGAGGACAAGGCCGAAGAAGACTTAGGACAATAAACTATGGAACGAATAGCCATCTTTCCAGGGAGCTTTGATCCCTTCACAGTGGGTCATGCCAGTGTCGTGCGTCGTGCACTTCCCCTCTTTGACAAAATCATCATCGGAGTGGGCATCAACGAAAACAAGCGTGCTCTCTTCCCTGTCGAGAAGCGTGTCGAAACGATTCGGAGGATCTACAGCCGCGAGCCCCGTATCAGCGTCTACAGCTACGACACGCTGACGACAGACTTTGCCCGCAAGATGGGTGCCCGCTTTATACTGCGCGGCTTACGCTCTGTGAGAGATTTTGAGTACGAGCGCGACATCGCTGAGATGAATAGTCAGATCACCGGCATCGAGACTGTGCTGCTCTTTACGGAACATCAGTACGCCTGCATCAGCTCCAGCGCGATACGCGAGCTTATCTCCTACGGCAAAGATGTATCTGAATATCTACCAAAACCCGACCAACCATGAAAAAGACTTTACTAATACTCTTGCTGACGGCCCTCTGCTGGGGGCAGACCAGCGCTCAAAATTCCATCAACCACTTGTCAACCTCCATGGAGATGGCCTTGCGCAAACTCAATATGGCGGAGATGGCTCTCAAGGCGCTCTATATCGATACGCTCAATGAAAATAAACTGACAGATGCGGCTATACGCGGTATGCTGTCTGAACTCGATCCTCACACGAGCTACACTGATGCCGAGGAGACCAAGAAGTTTAATGAGCCGCTCAGCAGCGGATTTGAAGGCATCGGCGTCCAGTTTAATGTTCTCAAGGACACGCTTGTCGTCATACAGACGGTGAGCAAAGGTCCGTCGGAGAAAGTGGGCATCTTGCCGGGAGACCGTATCGTCAGCGTCAATGACTCTACCATCGCAGGCGTGAAGATGCCGCGCGACAAGATGATGAAGCTCCTGCGGGGTCCCAAGGGCACGATTGCCAATCTGGGCATCGTGAGACGGGGCGTGCCTGAGGTACTCAAATTTCGCGTCGTCAGAGACAAGATACCCCTTCACTCCGTCGATGCCGCCTATATCATACGTCCCGGCATAGGCTATATACGCATCAGCAGCTTCGCCGTCAATACGCGAAACGAGCTTGACTCCTCCATTGTCAGCTTGAAGCGGAAGGGAATGAAGCACTTGATCCTCGACCTTCAGGACAACGGTGGCGGATTTCTCGACGCAGCGTCAGGTGTCGCCTCTGAGTTTCTCAATGAGGGTGAACTCATCGTCTATACCGACGGCCGTGCCGTTCCCCATCAGGACCTCAAGGCACAGGGCGGAGGCAAATTTCTCAAGGGCCAGCTGGTTGTCCTCGTCAACGAGTATACGGCGAGCGCAGCTGAGATCGTGAGTGGTGCCATACAGGACCAAGACCGCGGCGTCATCGTAGGCCGTCGCACCTTTGGCAAGGGCTTGGTGCAGCGCCCCATACCTTTCCCTGACGGAAGTCTCATTCGCGTCACGGTATCCCACTACTATACGCCCTCAGGTCGCTGCATACAGAAACCCTATGAGAAGGGAAAGGCCAAAGAATACGAGGAAGACGTATACAACCGATACAAAGACGGTGAATTGATGCATGCCGACAGCATCCATTTCGCTGACAGTCTCAAGTACAAGACACTCAAGCGCGGCCGCACCGTATATGGCGGTGGCGGTATCATGCCCGACTACTTCGTACCCCTGGATACGCTCAAGTATACCAAGTACTATCGTACTCTGAGTCTCAAAAACTGCATCCTGGACAGCTATCTCACCTACCAGGACCAGCACCGTCAGGAGCTGCGGAGCAAGTACAAGGATTTTGAACAGTTCAATAAGAACTATCAAGTGCCCCAGGAGCTTCTGGACAGCATCTACTCAGCCGGACGCCGGCTCAATGTCAAGCCAGCCGACGACGCAGAGGTGCAGAAGACAACCCAGCAGATCTCCCTCCTCCTCAAGGCGCTTACTGCCCGCGATATATGGGATATGTCAGAGTACTTTGCCATCATCAACGAGGACAGTGATGCCGTTGCCAAGGCTCTCCAGCTGATACAGGAGGGCAAAGCTAGCGAGTAGAGTAGATACTGCCGCGCCCAGGCCGGAGGGTGATGAGACAAAGACCGGTCTGTGCCGCCAGACAACAGAGAAGATCCGCATGACTTCAGATGCCCACGACACCTAGTCCTGTCATATCGTTATAAGTAAGCAATTGTCAAGTCCAATCTCACTTAAATACCTGTCTAGATGAAGCAATCAATATCCAAACACCTGCTCCGCATTCTCCTGGTACTGGCATCGACAGCAATTATCGTGGCCTTCTACCCGCGGGAGCGCAACTTCAGCTTCGACTATACGGTCGGCAAGCCCTGGAAATACGGACAGATCATTGCAGCATACGACTTCCCCATTTACAAGAGCGAGGATGTCATCCGACAGGAGCTGGATAGTGCCTTCAAGAGCTTTCAGCCGTACTACCAGTACGACACCTCGGTAGGCAACGTACAGATACAGGCCTTTGCCAAGGCGACAGCGGAGATGGACAAGGAGACCTTGCCCGCCGGATACCGCCGCTACATCATGGGCCAACTGAAGGATATCTATCAGGCCGGTATCATGGACAGCCACGATTACCAGCTCAATCTGGACAGTGCGTACACTATAGTGCGCGTAGCGCAGGGTAATACTGCTACTTCGCGGTCTCTTAAGGCTATATATACGACCCGCTCGGCCTACGAGCGCATCCTGGCGACAGCAGACTCCTCCCATCTCAATCGGGAAGTGCTCAACCGATGTGATATCAACGACTATCTCACGACCAATCTCACTTATGACGAGCCGCGTTCCCAAGACCAGCGGCAGGATATCCAAAACTCTGTCTCCTATGCCTCGGGTATGGTGCAGGCGGGGCAAAAGATCGTCGACCGCGGCGACATCGTGACACCCCACATCGCCAGTATCATCGAGTCGATGGAGAAAGAGTCGATCAAGCGCCACGAGAAGTCTACAAGCAACTGGTGGCAGATGGGCGGAGAGACGGCTTTTGTGCTAATCATATTTGTCCTGTATACCATTTTCCTTGGCACTTTTCATCGTGCCTACTTGGAGCAGTGGCGCAGCTTAGGATTACTCTTCTCTCTGTTGGTGATTTTTACGGTAGCAGTGTCGCTTTTATCCCAGCAAACCCCGCAGAGCGTATACATCGTGCCGCTTACGATGATTGCTGTGTTTGTCAGCGTGTTTATGGATTCCCGTGTGGCCTTTATCACCAACTTGACAGCTATCATCCTGAGCTCGGTGCCGCTTCACGATTCCTATATGTTTGTCGTCACCAACACGATCTCTGCTGTCGTTGCCATCTTTTCGCTCAAACAGCTCACTTCACGGTCGCAGATTATTCGCACCGCCTTTATCGTGACCGCCGTCACGTTGGCTTTCATGTTTGCTTTTGAGTTGTGTATGGGTTATTCTGTCAAGCAAATGGACACGACCTGGTACACCAGCGAGGGCCTCAATGGCGTGTTGCTGCTCTTCACGTATCCCTTCATCTTTGTCTTTGAAAAATTATTTGGGTTCACGTCTGCTGTCACCCTGTTGGAGCTCTCCAATGTCAATCATCCGCTGCTCCGGCGTCTGTCCAAGGAGGCGCAGGGCACCTTCAACCACTCCATGCAAGTCGCCACACTCGCCAGTGAGGCGGCTTCCAAGATTGACGCCGACGTGCTGCTTGTGCGTACCGGCGCGCTCTACCATGATATCGGCAAGATCATGAATGCCGCTTACTTCACCGAAAACCAGAGTGGCACCAATCCCCACGACAGCCTCTCGGAGGAGCGCAGTGCCCAGATTATCATTCAGCACGTGGCCGACGGTCTCGCTCTGGCTGAGAAGTACGGTTTGCCCAAGGTGCTTCGCGACTTCATCTCCACCCACCACGGGCGTTGCAAAGCGACTTACTTCTACATCAAGTACCGTAACAATCATCCCAATGAGCCCGTGGATGAAGCCCTATTCACTTATCCGGGCCCCAATCCCTTTACTAAGGAGCAGGCTATTCTGATGATGGCCGACTCGGTCGAGGCTGCGTCCAAGAGCCTCAAGACAATCAATGAGGAGACTCTGACTACGCTCGTCAACAATATCATTGACAACAAGGTCAAAGAGGGCTGCTTCAAAAATTGTCCTATCACCTTCCGCGACATTCAGACGACCAAGGACGTCTTCGTCGCCAGCCTCAAAATGATCTACCATACACGCATCAGTTACCCCACGCTCAATACGCCTACTCCTACTCGTGGACGTACCGGAAGCATCTTTGGCCGGCGCCGCAGCTTCTACAAGATGAAGGGAACAGGAGAGGAGCAGGACATATCTGACCTTAAATCTAGATAACCCATGATATCAATCACTTACTCGGGTAAGCGTCAGCCATCGATCCTGATCATCTACACTGGAGGTACTATCGGGATGTACGAGGACCCTGAGGGTGGCGCCTTGAGCAACTTTGATTTTGCCAAGCTCGCGAGCTATGTGCCCGAGCTCTATCATCTCAAGTTCAATATCAGTTGTTATCCCTTCGACCCACCGATTGACTCGAGCGATATGCTCCCCCGCCATTGGGCAGATATAGCCTGTATCATCCAGGATAACTATGAGAGCTTTGATGGCTTCGTCGTGCTTCACGGTACTGACACCATGGCTTATACGGCCAGCGCCTTGAGCTTCATGCTGCAGGGCTTGGGCAAACCTGTCGTATTCACGGGTTCACAGTTGCCCATCGGCACGCTCCGTACTGACGGCAAGGAGAATCTGCTGACCTCTCTGGAGATTGCAGCCGCCACAGACCCTGACGGACGTCCGACTGTGCCTGAGGTATGTGTCTTCTTTGAAAACCAGCTTCTGCGCGGCAATCGTACAACCAAGATCAGCACCGAAGGTTTCAACGCCTTCCGCTCATTCAATTACCCCTTGCTCGGTGATGCAGGCATCCACTTGCGCTTCTACCGCGAGTATATCCATCATCCCTCTCCTGGGGAGAAACTCAGGGTGCAGACCGATATGGACACCCACTTGGCTGTGCTCTCCATCTTCCCAGGCATAAGGCGCGAGGTGGTCAAGGCTATCTTTCATATCGAGGGTGTGCGTGCCGTTGTGCTAGTCACTTACGGCTCGGGCAATGCGCCGCAGAAGCAGTGGCTGATTGAGGAATTGGAGGAGGCCCGCAGACGTGATATCGTGGTTGTCAATGTCACCCAGTGCAGTCAAGGGACTGTCGAAATGGGACGCTATGCCACCGGCCTCCAGCTCTTGCAAGCGGGAGTGGTCAACGGATATGACAGTACAGTGGAGAGTGCCGTCACCAAACTGATGTATCTGCTCGCTCAGGAACTTAATTCTGACGAGCTGCGCGCTCGTCTCAGCGAGTCCATCTCCGGCGAGGCTACAGTGACGGCCTGACTGATCTGCAAGGCTTGTTTGCCATCAAGATCGTCGACTGATGACTGTCAGAAGAATTGCGGCGGAGCAGAGGAAGTTAGTCCTCTCTTTGTGAAGGCCATTGGTAGCCTGTCGTAATGGCTTCGGATAAACTGGTTTTTTTCTCCTTTCTACTATAAGACGTTTCCCACAGGGGAGACGCCTTTGTCATATCTGAGAGCACCTTGCCCAGCTGATGGTACATCCTCTGGGCACCCGTCTCTCTGAGCCTGCTGCTGCGATCAGGCCTGTAGCCCGGACTGCGTCAGGCATGGGCTGAGGAGCGTGCAGAAATCAGACACGACAGCGGAGACTTATTGGAATGGTGAGGGAGATTGGCTAAAGTCAAGCGGGTATCGTCCCGCTTGCCACAGAACAAATCAAAACAAGGTCGGACTTGGTTTTAACTACATCGGACCTTGTTCAAACTAGAAGCCACCTTGTTGCGAATACGGGGCGACCTGCTAATCGCGGGTAAAAACTGGTGATGGGAAGAAGCCCTGATACATATTATATATAATGTATACGCATCGTCGGGGACAGATATAGGACATGTGGATACCATACGAATAGAGGGGAATGTCGTCCAAAGACTTACATTCCCCTCTATGAAGGAGGCTACATCTCGACTAGGAGACGGGCCTCGCCGGGTAGGCTATATTACTTTGCGATTGTGGAGATAGCTACGCGGTTCCAGTCGGGCTCGCTGAACATGTTGCCAACACCCTTGCCTGTAGCGTCGATGCGGTTAGCAGCAATCTTGTACTTCTTAACGAGCATGTTCTTGACAGCCTCAGCACGCTTCTTAGCGAGAGCTTCGTTGATAGCCTTGCTGCCTTCGGGAGAAGCATAACCTTCAACCTTAATCTTAGCGTTCTTGTGGTTCTTGAGGTAAGAAGCAACGCGCTCTACATTAGCATACTGAGAAGCGTCGATAGTAGACTTGCCCTGACGGAAAGATACCATTGAACCACCATCGTAAACGGTCTTGGTAACGGTCTCGGGCTTCTTGTTGCGGCAGTCGTTGAGTTGATCCTGCAGGCTCTTGATGCGGTTGTTAGCATTGTTGAGCTCGTTGTCCTTATTGTTGAGGCTAGAACGCAGATCATTGATCTTAGCGTTGAGGCCGTCAACCTCTGCCTGATCATACAGCTTGGCTGTTACGAAGTTGTGGGCACCGTAGCTGTTGTTGAACTTATAGGTTACACCTGCGGTGATTTCAAAGGCAGCGTGGTTGATATTGTTCTTGCCGCTGTTGTAACGTGCTTCCTGATAAGTGTTGGTGTTGCCAAAGTTAGCAGCGCTTGAGCTGAGCTTGTCGCCATGATAGTGACCACCCTCGAGGTTCCAGACTACAGCAGGTTTGATGTTGATCTGCCAAGCCTTGGCTGCGCCGAGGTTGAAGTTGAAGTCGAGACCAGCCTTAGCGCTGATGAAGTCGTAGTCGCCGTTGTTGCGAGCGCCGTCTACAGCCATGAACTCATGACCCCAGCCGAGGCCGCCTTTAGCTACTACTTCAAAGAAGCGGGGAGCACCCTTGTAGCCACAGAAGAGGTTGTTGAGGTTAACATAGTTGAGCAGGTGAACTGTTACTCCGTCAAAGGCGTTGTTGCTGTGGAGGCCGGTGACCTTAGTACCGTTGAAGATGGTTGCACCTTCTACACCGAGTCCGTAGATAGGGGTAATCTGCTTGGCGATAGTCAGATTGACTGTCGGGCGCATGCTTCCGAAGAAAGCGTGGTTGGCCATCGGAGTGTACACGCCGCCGGCTACACCTACTGACCAGTTGTCAAGGAACTTGCTCCCCTGAACTGTTACCTGTGCATTGGCTGCTGTGAAGCCCATAAAGAGGGCGCAGCATAAGGTAAATAACTTTTTCATGTTACATTAATTGTTTGAGATTTGGCCTTGCGGCCTCTTCAGTTAGTTAATCGTTTATCTTTAGTTACGTTTATTTTTCTTGTTAGCCTTTAATCGGCCGGTTGAGTGGGCCAAATGGCTCTTACTCTTTGTATTTCGCTGCAAAGGAAAGCATTTTTCACTTATTCAAAGAAACTTTTGGGAAGAAAAACATGTCTGAAAAGCAAAAAAAAATTAATAGGACAGAAAGAAGGAAATTTTAACTTGTTTTCGACAAGTCTACATGCATTTTTGACAGTTAAAATCGGGGCCGCTAGATGGGCGGCAGGCGCAGTATTGCAACTGCGTCATTCTCGGCTGTTAGACAGTCGGGGAAAAGGTGCGTGTGAGGCCGTGCAGAGAGGCCGGAGACAGAGATGCTCAGCATGGCTTCGGCGTTGTATGGGACGTACTGGGAGATAAGCCTTCTTGTGTATACAGTCAGAGCTTGTAGAGGGCGGATTGGCGACATGCGGCGCGGTCGATGGGCTTTTTGCATCAAGAGGGAGAGGACTAAGCCTGCGACTGTAGGCCCGAGCACGGGCGTTGCGCAGGTATATCGGCCACACACGTGATGGGCGGAGGGGGATTTTATAACAAAATCTGCCTTCAGAAGGAGTTTTGTCTGGACATATTGTTTAACTTTGCAACTTAACAAACTAGAAATATCCTTTTTAAGTATGAAGAAATCGTGTTTTGATAATTTGAAGTGCCGCGTACTGGCGTTGTTCCTGCTTGTCTGCCTGTGTATAGGGCCTTCCGTTCGTGCCGACAAGCCCGTGCCGGGCCAGCGGTGGACGGAGGATCAGGCCAATGAGTGGCATGCTCAGTTGCCGTGGCTGATCGGGTGCAACTATATCCCGGCTACGGCCATCAATCAGATAGAGATGTGGAGCAAGGCCACGTATGATCCCATGCAGATTGACAAAGAGTTGGGATGGGCCGAGAAGCTGGGCTTCAATACATTGCGTGTATTTCTGAGTAGCGTCGTTTGGCAGCACAGCCCCTCGGAGCTCAAGGACAATATGAAAGACTTCTTGAATATCTGCCAGCGCCACGGCATCAAGCCCTTCTTTGTATTTCTCGATGACAACTGGCTGCCGGAGTCCAGCTACGGACGTCAGCCGGCGCCCAAGCCTGGTGTGCACAATAGCGGCTGGGTCAAGGACCCCGCTATCAGTCTGCGCAGCGATACGACCAAGCTCTATCCCATGCTGCGCCGCTATATGATCGACGTAATCAGCTCCTTCCGCAACGACGACCGTATCCTGATGTGGGACATCTACAACGAGCCCGGCGCACAGCATATCGGGGTCGTCTCACTCGACTTGCTCAAGCACACATATCAGTGGGCGCGCGAAGCCAAGCCCACCCAGCCAATCACAAGCTGCATTTGCGAAATGGGAGCCGAGAATGTCAAGCTGCAAGCTTACCAGCTGACTCACAACGATGTCAATACGTATCACAACTACAAGGACGCTAAGGACCAGCAGGAGATGATCAAGTATCTCCGTATGCTCGACCGGCCGCTGATTTGTACGGAGTATATGGCGCGTAAGTTCGATAGCCGCTTTACCAATGTGCTGCCCGTGCTCAAGGCTAACCATGTAGGGGCTATCAACTGGGGCTTTGTAGCCGGCAAGACCAATACCAACTTTGCCTGGGGCGACCCGCAGCCCGATAAACGGGAGCCCGAGCTGTGGTTTCACGACATCTATCGTACCGACGGCACACCCTTCAGCCAGGAGGAGGTAGATACAATCAGGTCGCTCACTCATGATAATCCCGCTATCTATAAGTAAACCCTTTATCTTAAATATTATGTACAAAAAAACACTCTTAATTGCCCTTACGTGGCTGGCCGTCGCCTTTGGCAGCTCATCCAACGCTGTCCAGGCCCAGTCGCGCTGGACCGAGGCTCAGGCCAATGCCTGGTACGCCAAACTCCCATGGCTTTCCGGCTGTGACTATATTCCAGCCACGGCTATCAATCAGATAGAGATGTGGAGCAAGAAGACCTATGACCCGCGTCAGATTGACAAGGAGCTGGGCTGGGCTGAAGACTTGGGATTCAATACGATGCGTGTCTTTCTGAGTAGTGTCGTATACCAGCATGATCCCGACGGACTCAAGGCGCGTATGAACGACTTCCTGTCTATCTGCCAGCGCCATGGCATCAAGCCGCTCTTTGTCTTCTTTGACGACTGCTGGAATGCGGAGAGCGCCTACGGCAAGCAGCCTGCGCCCAAGACAGGCATTCACAATAGTGGCTGGGTACGGGATCCCTCTGTCTCCCTGCGTGGTGATACCGTCAAGCTTTATGCTGCGCTGAGCAAGTATGTGACCGATATCATTTCCACCTTTGCCCAAGACGACCGCATCCTGCTCTGGGACCTCTACAATGAGCCCGGCAACAGCAAGCACGGCGTCTCGAGTCTCCCGCTGCTGCGCAAAGTCTTTGAGTGGGCTCGCAGCGCCCGCCCCAGTCAGCCCCTGACATCTGGAGTATGGAAGTGGAGCAAAGAGTTTGCCCCCCTCAATGCGCTACAGCTCAATGAGAGCGATGTCATCTCCTATCATGACTACGGCACTCCCGAGCACCATGCCAATACCATCAGATACTTGCAGATGCTCAACCGCCCCCTGGTATGCACAGAGTATATGGCGCGCACCAAGGGCAGCCTCTTCAAGGATATCATGCCCCTGCTCAAGGACAACAAGGTAGTAGCCATCAACTGGGGCTTCGTCGCCGGCAAGACCAATACCATGTATGCCTGGGATACTCCCATGCCTGATGGCAAGGAGCCCAAGGTGTGGTTTCACGACATCTATCGTACTGACGGCACGCCCTATAGCCAGGAGGAGATAGACCTGATCAAGCGTCTCCACGGCAAATAGAAATCACGCGCTGAGCTTGCCCGCGGAGGACAGGCCTTGGCCGAAGGGTGCCAAAAGAAATAAGTACTTATATAAAAAAGCGCCAAAAAAATTTTGTAGTTTTGCCAGAGGTGCGTAATTTTGACAAGTTTTTCAAAAAAGCAGGGAAATAGTAAAATTTTAACGACATATAAATCATAGAAGGTTATGAAAAAGTCACAACTACTCCTCTCGTTGGCAGCAGCCGCCATGCTCTGCCTGCCGGCTCTACCCGCGTCTGCCCAGCAGACCGTCGACGATGACGCAACTACGTCTTACCTTTTCGTAGGAGCGCAGGGCGGTGCTCAAGGTACCTTTACCAATGATGACTTCTCCAAGCTTATCATGCCCTTTGGAGCTGTCTATTTCGGCGGGTACGTCAGCCCCGTAGTCGGAGGTCGTCTCCACTTGATGGGATTCCGCTCTAAGGGCAGAATTTATCAGTATGACAAGTCTTATTATTACGACTTCTACACAGCAGACCTGGACATGTTGCTCAATCTCTCCAATCTGTTCTGGAAGAACAACGAGCATGCAGTCAACCTCGTGCTGGTAGGTGGCGTCGGCCTCAACTATGCTTGGCACAATGGCGAGTTCAATAATATTTTGGCCGATTATCCTGAGCTCAACGGCATTGCTCCGCTGGCCTGGAAGCACAACAAACTCAGCCACAACCTGCGCGTCGGACTTCAGCTGGACTTCAACGTCAGCAAGCACCTGGGCCTCAATCTCGAAGTCGATGCCAATCATCTGGGAGACCGCTTCAACAGCAAGACCAACAGTCATGACGACTGGATGCTGACGGCTGGCGTAGGCCTCAGTTACAAGTTTGGCTACAAGAAGCCGAAGAAGTATATTCCCGCTGCCGTTATCCAGCCCGCCGCTCCGGCACCCAAGCCTGCTCCGGCCCCGGCACCCAAGGTCGTGGAGACACCCAAGCCCGCTCCGGCCCCAGCTCCTGTCGTCAAGACCCTGAAGGAGGAGATCTTCTACAATATCCGTTCTTCTCAGGTACCTGCCAGTGAGTGGGCCAAGGTAGAGCGTATTGCCAATTTCCTCAAGGAGAATCCTGACGCTACCGCCGAGATCGTAGGATATGCCGATGCCAAGACCGGTACTCCGGCAGTCAATATGAAGTATTCGCAGATGCGTGCCAACGACCTCAAGGAGGCGCTCTCCAAGAAGTACGGTATCGACGGCAGCCGCATCTCTGCCAGTGCCAAGGGTGATACTGTACAGCCTTACGCTGAGAATGCTAAGAACAGATTGACAATCATCACCGGTACCACCAAGAAGTAATATTCGGGGGTAGTACCCTATAGGAGCCGCATCAGACACTATCCGTCTGATGCGGCTCTTTGTATTGCGGAGGTGCCGCCTGTGGACTCCGGAGCAGTTGGGCAGGAGGCCTGAAGGCGGAATGACAGGACAGCGTGAAGCATGTACAATGCCGGAATTATGAGGCCGGACCATCTCGGTTCGGCATCCTTGACCTCATTGTGCTACCCGTTACTGGACCGACTCGCGGCCACCTTGGCGATGCACTTCGAGATTTGACGGTATCTCTCGAAAATGTCCTACGTAGGGAAGGATACCGCCCCTACGCAGTCTCTGTTTCCGAAGGTTACTCGAAGCGTTCGTCGGTCCGTCGATTTTGAAATTGTCCATCAGTTTTTATATAATAAATCCGAGATGCCGCTTGAAATAGGTGCCGATGTCGTGATGACAAGTCGCCTTGTAAGCGCTACAAGGTCGGATATAATTTAAACTAGGTCCGATGTGGTTTAAACTGGAAGGCGAGTTGTTATCTCCTGATAGTCAGCTAGTTACAAGAGTGTCAAATCCTACTTGTAATTCATTGGATTTCAGCAAGTTATAGAGACGGTTTGAGGGAACTTCCGCCTTTTTGTCTTCGAGCATAAGCTGAGGCCCTTTGATCAATTTTTTATAATAAAAAAATGATCTTCTTTCGGCTCCGTGATGGAGCGGGTTTCTGCGGAGATAGACTTGGTTCTCGTGGAGAAGGTTTCCGTTGAAGGACAATTAGCGGAGCGTGTGGGCTGGGATCGTGGCTTCTGCTACGCGGTTTTGGCCGCCCAGACAGCCTCCGCCCGGAGACGTATCGCTGCTGATTGGCTATGGAAAAGGAGGAGAGGCTGTTGATAGATATTTATCGGGTGGCGGTGAAGACTTTGTTTTTCCCTGATTTTCGGTCTTTTCGATACTATGTGGACTGAGTCGGAGGTAGTGAGAGTCAACTCGGATGCAGTGGTCCCTGATCCGCCCTTGCGGCCTGCTCCTCAAGGCGCTGGCTAACGTGGCTTGGGCGCGGTCAGTCGGGGTAGCCCATAGGTAGGGCGTAAGCCTGCCGAAGGCAACAGAGGACGAAGCGGTATTTTTAAGGTTTCCAGTCCAGTCACTTGCAAGACAAATGCTTAACTTTGCCGCGGATATACTACCCAGACACATCAGATTTCAAATGAAACTACATCGACTTCACCTATTCCTCCTGTCCCTTCTGCTGCCCGTCTGCGCCCTCGGCCAAGGCACAGATACGCTGACCATGATTGTCGGCACCTATACGGAGGGCAGCGAGAGCAAGGGCATCTACACCCTGCGCTTCAATCAGTCGACAGGAGAGGCTCAGCTGCTGTCAACCTGCAAGGTCGGCAATCCTTCGTTTGTCTGTGTTGCGCCGGGGAATCGACGGGTCTATGCGGTGTCCGAATACAACGACGGCCGTCAGGCAGCCGTAGCGCTCAGCCTTGACTCCGCTTCCGGCTCGCTCCGGGTGCTCAATAGCCAGCCTACCTGTGGTGATGGCAAGGGTGGAGAGGATCCCTGCAACATCTGGACCGACGGCCACTATGTCGTGACGGCCAACTATACGGGAGGCAGTATATCTGTATTTCCTATCGCTGCTGACGGGAGCTTGAAGCCGGCTTCACAATACATCAAGTACACCGCGCTCCACGAGGGCGGAGCTGCTCATATCCACTGCGTGCGCCCGACCCCCGACGGTCGCTATCTGCTGGCCACAGACCTGGGCAATGACCGCATCTACCGCTTCCCTGTCAACCACAAGGCTACGCCGCAAAATGGCCAGCCCTTTCTGCTTGATGACACAGTGGTTTACGAGGGGCATCAGGGCTGGGGACCGCGTCACTTTGTCTTTGACAAGACGGGCTACATGGTATATCTCATCAACGAGCTCGGAGACTACGTCTGCACATTCGGATATGGCAACAAGCGTCTGGTGACGCTCCAGTATCAGCTGGCCTACGACGGACAGGGCCACGGGTCTGCCGATATCCACCTCAGCCCTGACGGACGCTATCTCTACACCTCCCACAGACTGCGCGGCGACGGCATCAGCATATTTGAGGTGGACGGCGAGCGCGGGATGCTCCATCGCATCGCCTATCAGTCTACAGAGAAGCACCCCCGCAACTTCAATATCACACCCAACGGGCGCTATCTGCTCTGCGCCTGTCGTGACGGCAACTGCATCCAGGTCTTTGAGCGCGATATCCGGACAGGGCTGCTCACCGACACTGGGCGTACTATCCACCTCCCCAAACCCGTCTGCATACAGTGGGTCCCATAGCTTGCGGGAGCGTCCTGTAGAGGTAAAGCCCAGGTGTGTAGGGCAGGCGAGAGGGCTGTCAGAAGTCCCTCATCCGTTGCCCGCTCCTGTGTTCCCTAGTCCGAGAGACTTCGCGGGTATTATAATATATAATGTATAGGCCCGATTCCGTCCGGCCCGAAGCAGGCAAGAGCCCCCTCCACGCTGTCGCCGCTACTGCCGTAGGGAAGGGCTGTAATGCTTTTTAGAACTTCGGAGGAAGGCTTTGTCGAGATTAAATACTACCTTTGCAAAATACAAGATTAAGATTATGAAAAGATTAATGCTCATTATACTATTGGCCGTCGCGCTTTTGCCCGCCTGGGCACAGACCCCGGAGACCGAAGAACAGAAAGTGTGGGAAGAGTTTGTCGAGGGGTCGGAGACCTTTGGCACCCTGCAGGCACTGGCTGAGGAGATCAAACAGCAACTGCACGAGCAGCAGCCGTCGATGTCCGACTCTGTCATGCAGCAGGTCTCGGATACGATACAGACTGTCATTGGCCAGTATGTTCACAAGGTCATCATCCCCGCTTATCAGCGGCACTTCACGCTTGAGGAAGCCAAGGAAATCAACGCCTTCTTCAGGACGCCTGTCGGAAGCAAGCTCCGGCGTACGGAGATACAGATGACGGAGGAGATGACAGGGCAATTGGACAACTTTGGAACCGAACTGGACAACCGTCTGATGGAGGTGTTCAAGAAAGCAAAAGACAAGAAATGAACAGGCGGACTATCAGTGACTACGAAGTCATGGCGCCGGTCGGCTCGTGGGAATGCTTGGCCTCGGCCTTCAAGGCTGGGGCCGACTCCATCTACTTCGGCGTCGAGCGTCTCAATATGCGGGCCCATTCGGCAGCCCACTTCACCTGCGATGATCTCAGGCATATCGCCGATGAGTGCCGTCAGCGAGGCATTAAGAGCTATCTGACAGTCAACACAATCATGTATCAGGAGGATTTGCCCCTGATGCGTGAGATTTGCCTCACGGCCCATCAGGCCGGCATCTCGGCAATCATTGCCAGCGACGTGGCTGTGCTGCAATACTGTCGGGAGATAGGGCAGGAGGTCCACCTCTCGACCCAGCTCAATATCAGCAATATCGAAGCGCTCAAGTTCTACTCCCAATACGCTGACGTGGCGGTGCTCGCCCGCGAGCTCAATATGAATCAGGTCAAGGACATCGCGCGACAGATTGAGGAGCAGCATGTGTTTGGCCCGGGCGGACAATTGGTACGCATCGAGATGTTTTGTCACGGAGCGCTCTGTATGGCTATCAGCGGCAAGTGCTACTTGTCGCTCAACAATCTGGCATCCAGCGCCAACCGGGGTGCATGCCTCCAGGTCTGCAGGCGCGGCTATACAGTGAGAGACCGCGAGACCGGGCTCGAGCTGGATATCGACAACAAGTATATCATGAGTCCCAAGGACCTGAAGACAATCCGCTTCATCGACCGAATGATGGATGCAGGAGTGAGCGTGTTCAAGATAGAGGGCAGGGCGCGCGGACCGGAGTACGTATATACGGTGACCAAGTGCTACAAGGAGGCCATCCAGGCCGTGCTTGACGGTACATTTACCAAGGAGCGCAAGGATGAGTGGGATGCCCGGCTCGCCACTGTCTTCAACCGGGGCTTCTGGGACGGATACTATCAGGGCCAGACGCTGGGCGAATGGAATGAGGAGTACGGCTCATCCGCCACAGAGCGCAAGGTCTATGTGGGAAGAGGTGTCAAATATTTCTCCAAGCTCGGTGTAGCCGAGTTTGAGATCCAGGCTGCTGAGATTAGCAAGGGAGACCGCCTGATGGTGACGGGACCCACGACAGGCATCGTCTATCTCGATGTTACGGAGATACGCTATGACCTGAAGCCGGTCGAGACGGCTCACAAGGGATGGCACGTCTCCATCCCCGTAGGTGAGAAGGTGAGACCTTCGGACAAGCTATTCAAGATCGTGCCCGCAAAACTTGCCAAATCGGAATAAACTTGGTACTTTTGAAGGCAGATGGAAGAAGATACATTTGATATACGCGCGTCACAGAGCGGCGTGCAGACCGACAAAGAGTACGAGAATGCTTTGCGCCCGCTGACCTTTGACGACTTCAACGGCCAGCGTAAGGTAGTGGACAACCTGCGTGTATTTGTCGAGGCGGCGAAGTATCGTGGCGAGCCCCTAGATCATACGCTCCTGCATGGGCCTCCGGGCCTCGGCAAGACGACGCTCAGCCAGATTATCGCCAACGAGCTCGGCGTAGGCTTCAAGACGACATCAGGACCTGTGCTCGACAAACCGGGAGACCTCGCGGGCCTGCTCACATCGCTCGAGCCGCACGACGTACTCTTCATCGACGAGATACACCGTCTCTCCCCCGTGGTGGAGGAGTACCTCTACTCGGCGATGGAAGACTTCAAGATAGACATCCTCCTCGACAAGGGGCCTTCAGCCCGCAGCATACAGCTCTCGCTCAACCCCTTCACTCTCGTGGGCGCCACTACGCGTAGCGGACTCCTGACAGCTCCTCTGCGGGCCCGCTTTGGCATCAATCTGCATCTCGAGTATTACGATGCCAAGACGCTCAAGCGCATCCTACTGCGCTCAGCTAAGTTGCTTAAGATAAGGGTTGATGAAGACGCTGCGGCAGAAATAGCCAGCCGGAGCCGAGGTACGCCACGTATAGCCAATGCCCTGCTGCGGCGTGTCAGAGACTTTGCCCAGGTCAAGGGCAACGGCATCGTAGACCTCAAGATCGCGCATCTCGCACTCGAGGCGCTCAATATAGACCAGTACGGCTTGGACGAGATAGACAACAAGCTGCTCTCTACAATCATTGACAAATTTAACGGTGGGCCGGTAGGTGTCAATACGATAGCCACGGCTATAGGCGAAGACGAGGGCACGGTCGAGGAAGTGTACGAGCCTTTTCTCATCATGGAGGGATTTATCAAGCGCACTCCCAGGGGTCGTGAGGCTACGGACTTGGCCTACAAACACTTGGGGCGGACTCGCTTCGGTCGCGCTCAGGAGCCGGACCTCTTTGGCCAGGGCTAACCGGATGGCGTAGGGAAAGAGAGAGGTCCGAACCGGACTGTACAACATTTACAACGGATACTATATATGATAAGTTACAATGCCAATGACGTCAAGATGCCGGCTATCCCCAAGAGAGCCACGACGGCGTGGCTGCGCAAGGTAGCTGCCGGGTACGGCCGCAAGATAGGTGACGTGGGGTACGTATTCTGCAGCGACAGCAAGATACTTGAGGTCAACAGGCAATACCTCGGACACGATTACTATACCGACATCATCACTTTTGACTACGACGAGGGCAACACTATCCACGGGGATATCTTCATCAGCCTCGATACAGTGAAGAGCAATAGCGAGCAGTACCATACGCCCTACGACCAGGAATTGCACAGGGTCATTGTGCATGGTATCCTGCACCTTTGCGGAATCAATGACAAGGGGCCCGGCGAGCGCGCGATCATGGAGGCGGCTGAAAATCAGGCTCTCTCCATGTTGCCCAAGCCATAAGGCACTGATTGGGCCGGACACGCGCCTCTTGCCGGTCCACACTGACGCGGACAGACTGCGGGCAAAGGGGGGCAGACAGGAGGCAAAGCAAAATATCAGGGATATTGCTTTGCTTTCCGCTTAAGTTGATGTAACTTTGCAGCGCAATTCAGAAACGTGGAGAGATTTGTGCTGCTTGCAACCACGGTAAAAAATGCTAAAACGTGCAGTCCTCGAGAGACTGTATCCAGCATGCTTTATCGCAGAGCCATCTTTCCGCTACGTTTACCTGACTGCTTTCAACTGATGTGAAACCTTTTAATAACGAAACGAAAGATGAGTTATCTCTTAACCTCAGAATCTGTATCCGAAGGCCATCCTGATAAGGTGGCAGACCAGATCAGCGATGCCATACTCGACAAGCTGCTCGCATACGACCCCAAGTCACGCGTGGCCTGTGAGACCATGGTGACGACAGGTCTCGCCGTCATAGCAGGAGAAGTGACGACCAATACATACGTGGACCTCAAGACGGTCGTGCGCGACACTATACGCCGCATAGGTTACACCAAGAGCGAATACCAATTTGACGCAGACGGATGCGCCGTGCTCAATGCGATACAGGAGCAGAGCCGCGACATCGCACGCGGCGTCGACCGCCTCAATCCTGAGGATCAGGGCGCAGGAGACCAGGGAATCATCTTCGGATATGCGACCAACGAGACAGAGAACTATATGCCTTTGCCTCTCTATCTGGCCAACAAACTACTTACCGTGCTCAATGAGATACGCCACGCCGGTAAGCTGATGACTTACTTGCGGCCTGACGCCAAAAGCCAGGTTACGGTAGAGTACAGTGACGAAGGGCAGCCTCTGCGCATCGATACTATCGTCATCTCTACCCAGCATGACGAGTTTGTAAGTCCCGACGAGACGGGAGGTAGTCAGGAGCGCGCCGACGAGATGATGCTCAACACGATACGCGACGACGTGCGCTCTATCCTGATACCTGCAGTCATCCGCACACTCGACGCCAAGACGGCCCCGCTCTTCAACGACAATATCAAGTATTTCATCAATCCAACGGGCAAGTTCGTGATAGGCGGCCCTCACGGGGACACAGGTCTCACAGGACGCAAGATCATCGTGGACACCTACGGAGGCAAATGCCCTCATGGCGGTGGCGCCTTCTCAGGTAAGGACCCGAGCAAGGTAGACCGCTCTGCAGCCTATGCAGCACGCCACATTGCCAAAAACATGGTAGCGGCTGGTGTCGCCGACGAGATGCTTGTGCAGATCAGCTACGCAATCGGAGAAGCCTGGCCCGTAAGTATATTTGTCAACACTTATGGCCATAGCCATGTCAGTCAAACCGACGGAGAAATAGCCCGCATCATCGGCCAACTCTTTGACCTCCGGCCCTACGCTATCGAGCAACAACTCAAACTACGTAATCCTATTTACGAAGAGACAGCCGCCTATGGACACATGGGGCGGGAGCCTAAGGTCGTCGTCAAACATTTTGACAGTATCTACAACGGACCTAAGAATGTGAAGGTGGAACTCTTCACCTGGGAGAAGCTGGACTGTGTAGACAAGATTAAGACGGCATTCGGACTCAAGTAGACCATGAAACGGACAAATCTGTGTATCTTCTGCGCCAGCGGCGACCTGATCCCTGACATGTACAAGGCTGAGGCGCGCCGATTGGGCAAACTTTGTGCCGAGCGGCATATTGATATCATAAACGGCGCGGGCAGTATAGGCCTGATGGGCGCTGTATCCGATAGTTGCCTGTCGGGAGGCGGCCGGGTGACGGGAGTCATCCCCCAGTTCATGGTTAATCGCGACTGGCACCATAAGGGGCTGACGCAGCTCCTTATCACGAAGGACATGGCCTCGCGCAAGGATACGATGCGTCGGATGAGCGACGGCATCATCGCCTTGCCGGGAGGATGCGGTACGATGGAGGAACTGATGGAGACCATTACAGCCAAGCAGCTCGGGCTCTATACCCATCCCATCGTCGCCCTCAACACGGCAGGTTTCTACGATCCCGTCAGACAATGGCTGGAGCGTAGCGTAAGAGAGGGTTTCATGCGGCAGGAGCACGCCAGCCTCATCTCATTTGCTGATACGGTCGAGGAGGCCATCGACCTGTATGAGCAGTTGCCCGAAGTGACCGAACCGGTAGAGAAGCGTACACGATAACAACCGACCATGCAACAAGCAGACAGCACAGTCTATCATTTTGAAGAGGATGCGGCCGCATCGGCTCCACAGCACGTCTTTCACCGTCCTGCGACGCCTTACCAGGCTATTCGCCTGTTGCCGCGCAATGCCTCGGAGTCAGCCAAGGACTCCATCGTGCAGCGCTACTTCGAGCCTGTGATCTTGCAGCCGTCAGCCCGTCCCGACACACTGGGCTTGCCCGGTCTCAAGGGGTCCCACTCTGATTGGAAGGATGTGCCGAGCTATCGTGACAACTTCTTTACGGACAATCCCTATCTGCATCCAGAACTCAAGGTCACGCTCACCGGCGTGCCCGGAGACCCCGTACCGTATAGACTGAGCGACGATGTGTTTATCACTTCGACGCTCCTTGTCAGCTTCTTTGTCGCAATCTTTATCATCGCGCGCTCGCTTCACGTGATGCTCCTCCAACTGAAAAATTTCTTCTACAATCGTGATCGCAAGGAGGTCATCATGCTCAAGAGCGACAGCGAGATGAAAAATCAAGCATTCGTCGTCTTGCTTGCCTGCTTCCTGATGAGCATACTCTTCTTTAGCTATACGGAGGTACGGATGCCGAGCGTGTTTAACCAAGTTTCGCCTTATAAGTTGCTCCTGCTTGACATGGGCATCTTCATCTCCTACTTTGTATTGAAGTATATCCTGTACGGCATCGTCAACTGGACGTATTTTGCCCCGGCCAAGCGGTCGGCATGGATCAATGCCTTCAATCTGGTCATCCTCGTCAAGGCTTTGCTGCTCTTTGTTTTGACCCTGCTCGTCGTGTACTTTGACCTTTCCCACGAAGCCGCCGTCTGGGCTTTCCTGTCCATCTTCGCTTTGGGCGAAATCCTCATGATTTTCAAGACGAAACAGATTTTTTTCAGCTACAGATTTGGCTGGCTTCATTTAATTTTGTACTTTTGCACCCTCGAAACGACTCCTTTACTTTTGCTCTGGGGAGCCCTTATTAATTTCAACGAATTGATGATTGTCTATATCTGATATAAGGTTAACGAAATGATTAAGAAGATTCTTATATCGCAACCCGCACCCACCTCAAAGAAGTCTCCGTATTTTGAGATTGAAGAAAAATACAAAGTAAAAATCGAGTTCAGACCGCTCATCCACGTAGAGAGGCTCACAGAGAAGGAGTTTCGTGCTCAGAGAGTAAATATACTTGACCACAGTGCCATAGTTTTTAATTCTCACCACGCTATTGATTTCTTCTTCTCCATGTGCAAGGACCTGCGCATTACGATGCCGGAGGATATGAAATACTTCTTTATCTCCGAAAATGTGGCCTTGTATATTCAGAAGTACGTGCAGTACCGCAAGCGTAAGATATTCTTTTCAAAGACCGGCCTCTGGGCAGATCTGATCGACTTGATGGCGAAGCATAAGAAGGAGACCTATCTCTTTCCTCAGAACGAAGTGCACCACCACGACATGGGGCCTCTCTTTGATGCCAAGGGCTTGAAACACACTGAGTGCACGATGTATCGTACCGTGAGCACGATCCTGGAGAAAGACATCCCCTTCGATTACGATATGCTGATCTTCTTCACGCCCAGCGGCGTGCGTTCACTGACCGACAATTTTCCCGATTACGAGCAGGGCAAGACCCTCTTTGGTACCTTTGGTGAGGCAGCAGCCAGGACTGTGAAAGACATGGGCTACCGTCTTGACCTTAAAGCTCCCTTTGAGGGTGCGCCGTCCATGACGGCTGCGCTTGACCAGTACCTGCAGAAGCTGGCCGAAGCGGACAAGAAGTAATACCGCCGTCCTCTTGTGCGGCCTGCAATATCCGTGTAGGCGGCAAATCAATTGACCTGAGTCTCACTATGTCAGCCATGCAGTTTACATTTCCCAAGGCAGAGCATCTGACATCTCGCATTGAGATAGACAGACTCTTTGCGCGCGGCAGCCAGGGACTTACTGTCTATCCTGTGAGGGCAGTCTATCGCTGTATGGAAGCAGCTGAGGAAGAGATAAGTTGCAAAGTACTGGTCAGTGTCTCCAAGCGCCACTTCCACCACGCGGTCGACCGCAACAGGGCCAAGCGTCAGTTGCGCGAGGCTTACCGCTTGCAGAAGCTGCCTCTCATCCAGCGTCTTGCCGAGCGGCATCTCAAGCTCCATATCGCCTTCTTGTGGCTGAGCGATAAGCCTCAAGACTCAGCCTGCGTCCGAGCTGCAGTCGGCAAACTCCTACAGACGATATCCGACAAGATATGAAGTCTGTACTCCACACAGTTCTGCATATCCTCGGATGGATACTTATCCTTCCCATCCGCTTTTATCGAGTAGCCATCTCGCCCTTTACGCCTCCCAGCTGCAGGTTTACACCGACATGTTCCCAGTATGCCATTGAGGCTATCCGCAAATATGGTCCCTTCAAGGGGCTGTGGCTTGCCATAAGGCGCATCTTGCGCTGTCGCCCTGGCGGTGGTAGCGGTTACGATCCGGTGCCGTAAGGTGAGGCAGCTAGATAGCAGAAACAAGGTCGGACTCACTTTCAACTGGGTCCGATCTTGTTTTGAGCAAGTCCGATGTTGTTTTATCAGAGAGCGAGGCCGTCTACTCTGGGGTTGACATAGGAGAGCCGGGACGGCGTGTGGTTGCCGGCAGAGGGCTTTGTCGCATGGGCGGGAGCGTGTCAGGGAGTCCAGGGTAGGTAAGGCGGAGACAAACAGGGGGAAAACTCTGTGGCATGTCCGTAAAAAACGTAACTTTGTGGCGCTATCACTTATCCAAGTCTCCTTCTCTATGAAGATCACCCTCCTCAGTGTGCTGCTTCGTCCCTTTTACCATCCACGTCCCCGCAAACTGGACAAGATGCCGGTGAGGGTGTTTAGTCTATGGCATACGCGCAAGTATGCAGCGCTCACCTACTTCGGACTGATCTTGGTCCATGACGAGGCAACGGCGGCAAGTCTCAGCCGGCAGTCGGATGCGCTCTGTCGGCATGAGCTTATTCACCTGCGTCAGGCGCAAAGTACATGCAATTCGTGGCTCATCTTCTATCTGCGCTACGGATACTACAGTCTCCGTCTCCTGCCTGTGAGACACCATATACGACATGCCGTCTACTTGCTCAATCCCTTTGAGATCGAAGCCTACCTCCATATGTATGATGCTGGCTATCTCGACCGGCTGGGTCAGGAGGGTGCAACAGAGTGGCGGCGCATTGCAACCATGGGGTATCGGGAGCGCATCGCCTGCTTGCCGGACTGGCTTCGCAATCCGGCAGAAGGGCATGACAGAGAGGGGGAGAGGAAGGACTAGGCGTTGCTCACCAGTAAGTAGCGGGGATCTCCAGCTTCGTACCACGCCTTGACTTGGCTGTTCATCTCATGTTGTAGCTGGCGCGAGCCGTTGCCCATGATGCTGTCGAGGAGTTGCCAGAATTGCGGGCCATGGTTGAGTTCGCGGCTGTGACACAGTTCGTGGCACATGGTATAGTCTATATAGCGAGAGTCAAAGAGGAGAAGATAGAGAGAGAGGTTGAGATTGCCGAGGCTCGAGTAGCTGCCCCATTTGCTGGAGGTACACTTGATAGTAAGGCGCTTGTAGGTGAGATGGGTGCGGTCAGACCATTGATGCAGCCGACTGGGAAAGATAGCCTTGGCTTCACGGCGCAGCACCTCGCGGATGACTTTGCGAAACCATATCTGAAACTCACCGACATCGTACTTGGTGCCTAGTGGGCAGTAGAGTGTGAGGTGGTGGATGTCGCCTTTGCAGAAGAAGTGGGGAGTCTCTGTCTCGCAGATATCGAAATGAAAGAGGTCGGTCCGGATGGTGAAGGAAGAGTCTATGGGCCGAAATCTATGGGCCTGTGATACCATCAATAGTCAGCGGGTATGACAATCCAACAGATGAGATATGCCAGTATGCCCGTGCCAATGAGGAAGAGCGAGAGCACCCATAGCAGACGGATGACTGTAGGGTCTACATTGAGATAGCGGGCTATGCCGGAGCATACGCCGCCCAGCATCTTGTTGCTCAGATCACGTCTTAATTCTTTCATGATGGATATAGCTATGGTTTGATGTCACAAAGGTAGCAAGTAAATTGGATTTTTCAGGCAGCGGAGGCGGTCTTTTTGCATTGCTCCTACATTTAATATATAGGGCTTGTAGATGGGACGAGGGTAGACTTTGATAGGATTAGCAGTGCCATAGAGAGTTCTCGGGTCGAGATAGGAGGACGGAGATACGCCCCAAGGAGGAGCAGCGGGCTTCTGCCGTATAGAGGCAGCCGCAGGACCATGTGCAGTAAGCCGATGAAACCTGTACAAATAGGCATTCCCCGTGGAGGGCCAGCCTGAAGCAAGATGTTAAATCAAAGAAAAAGAGACAGAAAAGCAGAATGGGTCATTTTATTTTCCTACTTTTGCGGGCGAAAAATCAAATTGGGATAATATAAGATGCAAAATAATCTCGTCATAGTCGAGTCTCCGGCCAAATCCAAGACGATTGGCCGCTTCTTGGGCAAGGACTACAAGGTCATGTCCAGCTTCGGCCATATCAGAGACCTCAAGTCCAAATCATTTAGTATAGATACCAAGACATTTGAACCCGAGTATGAGATACCCGAGGACAAACGTAAGGTCGTCAATGAGCTGAAGGCAGAGGCAAAGAAGAGCAGCCAAGTCTGGCTGGCTTCCGATGAAGACCGCGAGGGAGAGGCAATCTCGTGGCACCTCGCCGAAGTGCTCGGACTGAACGTGGCCAACACCAAGCGCATCGTCTTTCACGAGATCACACCGACCGCTATAGCCGAGGCCATCAAGCATCCGCGCACGATAGACCTCAATCTTGTCAATGCCCAGCAGGCGCGCCGCGTGCTTGACAGAATAGTCGGTTTTAAGCTCTCGCCGGTACTGTGGCGCAAGGTCAAGCCCGCGCTTTCGGCCGGACGCGTACAGAGCGTCGTCGTCAGACTTATCTGCGACCGTGAGCACGAGATAGAGCAGTTTAAGAGCACCCCGTACTATACAGTCGTCGGCACGTTTATCACAGACGACGGCAAAGGAGGCAAAACTGAGCTCAAGGCAGAACTCAACAAGCGTTTTGACACGCAGGAAGAGGCACAGCGCTTCCTCGAGACCTGTGCCGGTGCGGAGTATACCATATCTGACCTGCAGAAGAAGCCCGTCAGACATGCTCCGGCGCCTCCCTTTATGACCTCAACCCTGCAGCAGGAGGCCGCGCATAAGCTCGGATTTACCGTCAGTCAGACGATGCGCATTGCACAAAGCCTCTATGAGTCGGGATATATCACCTACATGCGTACAGACTCGCTCAATCTGTCGTCACTCTGCCTCGGCACGAGCAAGAAGTACATCATTGAGACCTATGGCGAAGCTTATAGCAAGCCGCGCAACTATCATACCAAGTCCAAGGGCGCTCAGGAGGCCCACGAGGCCATACGCCCGACCTTCATGGACCGCGAGGAGATTGACGGAACCCAACAGGAGAAGCGACTCTATCAGCTTATACGCCGCCGTACCCTGGCCTGCCAGATGGCGGATGCCCTCTACGAGAAGACCACAGCTACCATTGCCATTTCCAACCGCGAGGAGCAGTTCATCGCTACGGGTGAGGTAGAAAAATTTGACGGTTTCCTCAAGGTTTATACTGCGGCCAACGAGACCGGTGACGATGCCGAGTCAGCAGCAGGCGGCCTTCTCCCGCCGCTCAAGAAGGGTGAAACCCTCAGCCGCAACACCATTACGGCTACGGAGAAGTTTACGCAGCGTCCGCCCCGATACAATGAAGCCGCCCTCGTCAAGAAGATGGAGGAGCTCGGCATCGGACGTCCCTCCACCTACTCTCCCATCATCAGCACCATACAGCAGCGCAAATATGTCGAGAAGGGCAACCGCGAAGGTACGCCCCGTGAATACACCATCCTCACCCTGCAGAAGTCAGGCAAGATTAAGGAGACCCAGAAGCAGGAAATAGCCGGAACAGAAAAGGGCAAGCTTCTCCCCACCGACATCGGCATGGTCGTCAATGACTATCTGATGGAAGAGTTCCCCGAAATCATGGATTACAATTTCACTGCAAAGGTCGAGAAAGACTTTGACGCAGTAGCCGAAGGCAAAAAGGAATGGACAAAGCTGATGCGCCAGTTCTACTCCAACTTCATGCCGGAAGTGGAAAAAGCCCTCGACACTAAGAGTGAGCACAAGGTTGGCGAACGCGTGCTCGGCATCGACCCCAAGACCGGCCGCCGGCTCTCGGTCAAGATAGGGCGCTTCGGTACTATGGCCCAGCTCGGTACGTCAGGCGATGCAGAGAAACCCGTATTTGCCCCTCTGCTTAAGGGGCAGAGTCTGGAGGACATCACCTTTGAGGAAGCACTGGATCTCTTCAAGTTGCCGCGCAAATTGGGCGAGTTTGAAGGTCATAGCGTCGCAGTCAACAACGGCCGCTTCGGCCCCTATGTCGTCTGCAACAAGAAGTACGTCTCTATTCCCAAGGACAAGGACCTCATGAAGCTGACCCTGGACGAGGCCATCGAGTTGATTAAGGCCAAGCGTGTCGCCGATGAGCAGAAGCATATCAAGCAGTTTGCCGAGGATCCCGACATGGAGATACTCAATGGCCGTTTCGGCCCCTATATTCACTACAAGGACAGCAACTATCACTTGCCCAAGACAGAGGCAGCCCATCCGGAGACCCTGACTTACGAGCAGTGTAAGGCTATCGTCGACAAGCAGCCCGCCACTGGCTCCAAGCGCCGATTTACCCGCCGTCGTACTACGCCTAGCAAGGGATGAAGAGCATCATACTCATAGGATACATGTGCGCGGGCAAGACTACGGTGGGCAAAGCCTTGGCCAAGCAGCTCGGATATTCCTTCTACGACCTAGACTGGTATATTGAGGGACGCTTCAGAAAGCGTATCAGCGAGATATTTGCCGAGCGTGGCGAGAAGGGCTTCAGGGAGCTGGAGCGCAACATGCTTCACGAGGTAGTCGAGTTTGAGGATATCGTACTGTCCTGCGGTGGTGGTACCCCCTGCTTCTATGACAATATCGACTACATGAATTCTGTGGGCGACACCGTCTTCCTCCAGGCATCCGTAGATACTATCCTGGCTCACCTCAAGCTGAGCCACACGGTACGCCCCCTGCTCCAGGGAAAATCAGGTCCCGAGCTGCGCGAGTATATCAGCGCCCAGATGCAGGAGAGACTGCCTTACTACGAGCGTGCTGCGCACGTCGTAGATGTCAATGTCCTGGACAATTACACCAAGATCAACTATATCGTATCACAAATCCTACAAGCACTCAATTTAAGCGATGGCAAAATGGAGAATTGAAGACTCTGAGGAAATTTACAACATCGGAGGATGGGGAGTAAGCTACTTCGGTATCAACAATAAGGGCCACGTCTATGTCACTCCCAATAAGGACGGCAACGAGATAGACCTGAAGGAACTCGTCGATGACCTTGTAGAGAGAGATACCAAGCCGCCTATTCTGCTCCGCTTTCCGGAGATACTCGACAACCGCATCGAGAAGACCGCCGACTGCTTTGAAAAGGCGGCCAAAGCCTACAATTTTAAGGGAGACCACATCATCGTCTTCCCCATCAAGGTCAATCAGATGAAGCCCGTGGTGGAGGAGATTGTGAGCCATGGCAAAAACTACAATATCGGTCTCGAGGCCGGCAGCAAGCCTGAGCTGCATGCAGTGCTGGCAACCAATATGGACTTGGACAGCCTTATCATCTGCAATGGGCACAAGGACCGCAATTTCATCCAGCTTGCACTGCTCGCCCAGAAGATGGGTAAGCGCATCTTCCTGGTTATTGAAAAGCTGGACGAACTTGAGACCATCATTTCCACAGCCCGTCAGCTCGACATGCGCCCTGACATCGGCATCCGCATTAAGTTGGCATCGCAGGGACGTGGCAAATGGGAGGAGAGCGGAGGCGATGCTAGTAAGTTTGGACTTGACTCGTCCGACCTCCTCTCGGCCCTCGACATATTGCGGCAAAATGATATGGCCGACTGCCTTAAGCTGATCCACTTCCATATCGGAAGTCAGGTGACCAGTATACGTCGTATCCAGGCGGCACTTACGGAGGCGGCCCAGTTCTACGTGCAGCTCCACGTCTTGGGCTTCAATGTCCAGTTTGTGGACTGTGGCGGCGGCCTCGGCGTAGACTACGACGGCACGCGCTCCTCCAATAGCGAGAGCTCGGTCAACTACTCCATACAGGAGTATATCAATGACTGTGTCTATACCTTTGTCGACACAGCCGACCGCAATCATATCCCTCATCCTAGCATCATCACCGAGGGTGGCCGCTCGCTGACGGCACACCATTCGGTGCTCATCCTGCAAGCCTTTGAGAAGACTTCACTTCCCCAGATGGACGAGTCGTGGGAGGCTTCTGAAGACGACCACAAGCTTGTCAAGGACCTCAGTGAGATATGGGATCATATGTCTCCGCGCTCTATGCTTGAGGACTGGCACGATGCGCAGCAGATCAGGGAGGAAGGCCTTGACTTGTTCAGTCATGGGCTCATCGACCTCAAGACGCGTGCCCAGATAGAGAGCGTCTACTGGAGCCTGACCCGCGAGGTCAACGCCATGGCCCATACCCTGAAGCATGTCCCCGAGGAACTTCTCGGACTGGACAAGCTCCTCGCTGACAAGTATTATTGCAATTTCTCCCTTTTCCAGAGCCTGCCTGACTCATGGGCCATCGACCAGCTCTTCCCCGTGATGCCCATCCAGCGGCTCAACGAGAAGCCCAACCGCAACGCCACCTTGCAGGATATCACCTGCGACAGCGATGGCCATATCACGACCTTTATCAACGGAGGCCGCCTCAACCACTTTCTGCCTCTCCACGAGCTCAAGCGGAGCGAGCCCTATTACCTTGGAGTCTTCCTCATCGGCGCCTATCAGGAGATACTGGGCAATATGCACAATCTCTTTGGCGATACGACCACGGTCACTGTCACGACCAAGCGGGGCGGCGGCTACCAGATCACCAATGTCATCGATGGCGAGACCATAGCCGATGTGCTTGGATACGTACAGTATGACTCCAAGCGCCTCGTACGCCGTCTCGAGTCCTGGGCTGCCCGCGCCATCAAGGAGGGCAAAATCTCGACCAAGGAGGGTAAGGATTTCATCAGCAACTATCGAAGCGGCCTCTACGGATATACTTATCTCGAGTAGCCCTCCAGAGAAGGCCGGAGTCTTGCCGGCCGCTACACTATACGATAGGCCCCCGACGCGATATCCCGCCGTCGGGGGCCTATCATTTGCTGACGCCGCTACTGCTTGTCTAGCAGTTGGCTGAGTGGCATCTCCTTGATGCGGGTCACGGCCTGGCGTATCGAGTCGAGTCCGAACTCCTCCGGCCGCACCTCCTCGAGCTTGAGCCACTGGAGTTGGCTTACGTCGTCTTGGGCATGCATGGGCTGTCTCGTATCTGTATCGCACAGGAAGAAGCTGTCGACTGTCGCCACCGCGAGGCCGGAGTAGACATATCGGTTGGGCAGACTCAAAAGCCAGCGCCTCGGCGTGACAGAGAGGCCAGTCTCCTCGCGCAGTTCGCGTACGACGGCTTGCTCGAGGGTCTCGCCCGCATCTACAAATCCGCCCGGCAGATCGAGGGTGCCCTGTGCCGGCTCGCGGGAGCGGCGGGCTGTCAGCAGGTAGCCGTCGGCGGTGACGACCACGGCGGCTACGGCGGCTGCGGCGTTGAAGTAGTATTCAAATCCGCACTGCTCGCATCGCTTGCTCTTGAAGTTGTGGGTGACAAACTGCGTGCTGCCGCATCGGGGGCAGTAGCGGAAGACGGACAGGGGGGAAGTAGAGGAGGTATGGTCCATGGTGTGGCGATAGAGGTGGAATGCAAACTTACGCAATTCTGATGTGACGTGCGCTGCCGTTGTGACTTTTTTTGCGCCTCCCCTGTGACAATCGACAAATACCACTGCGGGGATTTGACAGCCTCCCTTGGAAAAATCTTACGCAAGGGAGGGCGCGGCCCGTACACGCGCGCTCTACCAAGAGGTTCCCCATAGCAGACGACAATTCGCTGCTTTTAGATAGCTCATCCATGTTTTATATAATAAATCCGGAATCTTGTCCCGTATAGGTGCCGATGTCGTGATGACAAGTCGCCTTGTAAGTGCAACAAGGTCGGATGTAGTTTAAACTAGGTCGGACTTAATTTAAACTGGAAGGCGAGTTGTTATCACCTGATAGCCAGCTAGTTACGAGAAGGCCAAATTTTGTTTGTAATTCATTGGATTTCAGTGAGTTACAAAGGCAATTTGAGGGGATTTCCAATTTTTTGTCTTCAGGGGCAATCGGGGACTTCCAGTTCAATTTTTTATTATAAAAAAAGATTGTCCCTTTGCCTTTTTGAGGAATCGGGTGGCTATACTGCTGGCCAGTACTCTTGCGAAAAAACTTCAGACGAAGTGCGGAGAAACCTCAGCTCAAGGTGGAGCAACTTGGGAAGCATGACTGGGTTGCAAGAGATGTGACTAGGGTAGTGAAGAGTATCATCGGGCAGCAAGGAGCGTGGTTGAGGCTTTGTCCGGTGTAGTCCGTCTGATGGGCCGCTCAGAGCGTGTCAGCTGCGGTTGTAGGGTGGCAGAGCGGCGATGGAAGGCAGGATGGAGCGCTGGCAGACCTTCGGCGTGTGGCGGGGAAGAATTTGCCCCCGTTGATTTTCTGCAGAGTCCCGTTTTCGGATGGGATGTTTGCGTGGCGCATCTGTCTGTGTGACTTGTGACGCCGGACAAATGGGAGACTGCGCCCATTAGGCGGGTGTGCACGAGGGCGCCATCGGGCACAAAAAAGCAGCGGAGCCGAGGCCCCGCTACCAGAAGTAATATTAAAAAAGAAATTTGCCTTGTTTTGTCGCGCCTAGCCGTGTCTCACGGCGATTGTGCGGCTGCGCGTAGTGTCTATGACGGCATCTGCTCTATGGGACAGCGTATTTGCGGATGCCCTGCCAGACATTGCAAGCGGCAGATAGAGAGCCCGATGCACAGGCGGCCCTATGATGGGCTTATGTTTCACTAGCAAAGTTATTGTATTTCTGCTCCGCTGGCAATCCCCTTATGTAGGTAAAATCAGAGTTCTACGTCTTCAGGCTGATTACCCACTCGGGAGTATGCGGTCCCCGTCTGACGGCGCGGCGTGAGCCCTTGTACAGGCGGAAGAAGGGGATAGGAAGGATGAGGCGAAATGTTGTCCTGAGTAGGTCAGCCCTTGCCAGTGTCGGGAGACGATTTGCAGATGAAAGCACTGGAGTCGGTGCGCGGCAGAGCCAAGGAGTACAATCTTTTGGCAGACCTAAAAATAGGGGAGAGAGTATGCCAGAAATCCAGAGGAAATACGTATCTTCGCATACTGACTGACGAGACGTGGCATGCGGATCTGCTTCTGCCCTGCAGCTATCCCTTCGCCCGGCCCCGCTTATGGGCTGCGCCGGGAGGAGAGCTCAGCCATGCGGCCTTCGGCAGCTGTCGTAACGGAGCGCGGGGGACCGGTGCCATCCGGAGGCAGGCCTCACCTAAGGCCGCCGGTGGCATGAGGCAAGGACAGATTTGACAAAAAAATGACGGAGACCGTGTAACTTTTTCCCCGCTCGTCCGTCTTCACCTATAGAGAGCAAGCGAAATGATCAACTTCCGGGACGATGTACTCCCCCTTAAAAACAGGCTTTACCGCCTCGCGCTCCGCATTATCCCAAATACGGGCGAAGCAGAAGACATCGTACAGGAGACTATGATCAAGGTGTGGAACCACCGTGGCGAACTTAGCACTCCCTCCTCGGCAGAAGCCTACAGCATCACCATATGCCGCAACATGGCACTCGACGCCCTGGCACGCAAGGAGAGCAGCAACGTCAGCCTCGATGAGTCTCCCTACGACACGCTCGATACAAGCGAGACGCCTTTCCAGACGCTTACGCGCGAGGATAGCCGCAAGTGGGTACACAAGCTCTTCCAACAGCTGCCCGAGAAGCAGCGCACCATCATGCAGCTGCGCGACATCGAAGGCAAGCCGTACAAGGAAATCGCCCAAGAGCTCCAGATATCGGAGGAACAAGTCAAAGTGACTCTATTCAGGGCTCGGCAACGTATAAGACAACAATTCGAAAAGATAGACCGCTATGGACTATAAATATATCATGCAACTCCTGCAACGCTACTGGAACTGTGAGACCACAGTCAGTGAAGAGCGCATCTTGCGCGACTTCTTCCAGCAAGAAGAGATACCTGAGAGCCTCCGCAAGTATGCTCCGCTCTTCAGATACGAGGAGGAGGAACAGAAGGTCAGCCTCGGTGACGACTTTGACGAACGTATGCTCTCACGCATCAATGAGACGACTGTCAAGGCCCGCCGCAATACGATACACTATAGGCTGCGCCCCTTCTACAAGGCAGCTGCCGTGGTGGCTATCGTCTTCACGCTCGGCATGGCGGCACAGCACTCCTTCAGCACGGACGATGCGCCCCAGCAGGCTAGCTACAATTACGCTACTTACAAGGATACATATACCGACCCGCAGGTCGCTTACGAGCAAGTCTCGTCTGCGCTCAAGACTGTGGGCAGCGGACTGCGCGAGGCAGGACTTGAGGCCAATGACTCTACGTCCCAAACGGATGCCAACGTCAATACGGAGGAATAGATGAAGCATTTCCTCTCCATCATACTGACCCTGACACTCAGCATGAGTGCTGCTGCAGAAGTCAGACAGGATTTTGTCGGCCTCTTGGTCAATACCCTGCAGGAGAGCGGGGGAAGCACAGCCGCCGGCGAGGACAAAGACTACGAGTGCGTCACGGTAAGTCCCAATATGATGGGCAAAGTGCTCGAACAGGCCGAAAACTCAGGCAGCAAGCAGAACGAACAGCTCCGCAAGGTGCTGCCCAATATCAAGAGCCTCCGCATCTTTACCGCCTCCCGCCATGCCAATAGGTACAGCGAGGCTGCGGAGAAGCTCCTCTCCCAGTACAGCACTACCTACAAGCCTTACAGGGGACCTGCACAGGATAAGCGCAAGCCTTGCATCTGGCTGCGCAAAAACAAGGCCAGGGTCATCGAAATCATCATGCTCACCATGAGCAAGGGCGAAGAGACCTTCCAGGTACTCAACTTCACAGGCAATATGACAAAAGAGTTTGTCACCGACCTGCTCAAGATATAGACACGATACGAACTAACGCTCTGAAAAGGGCATTGCTTATAAAACAAACCAGACGAAACTCTCCGACAAAGGTTTCAACTCTCTCTCAGTTGTAATCAGCTGAAAAAGGAAAGCAATACTGCGTCATCCATCAAGATGGCGCAGTGCTTTTTTTATTATCGGTATCCTGTAGATGTTAGATCTCGAGGAAGAGCCGGAGACTCACTCCTCAGACATAGAGGCCTGCCTTGCTCCTCAATCAGACTGCGTCATCCGGGACGCAGCCCCGCTGCTCGTGTCGCTATGGGGCCTTGCAGACAGACCGCAAGCGGATGGGGAGGTTCGGAAATGGCTGCCTTGGCAGAGACGTGCCCTTGCGGTGGAGGCAAGGGCGAGGATGGAGGCTATCGGCAAGCGTCAGCATGATGGACAAAGGCTTGCGGATAAACAAAAAAGCAATAAAAATGGTGCTGGATGACAATAAAAGAGCAATAATTGGGTTATTTAAAAGATATGAAGAAAAGTCTTTACATCATCATAGGGCTGCTCTGTCTGCTCTCGGCAGAAGTGAAAGCCCAGTACGACCCTGCCTTCACCCATTACTGGATGTTGGAGCCCCAGTTCAATCCCGCTGCGGTGGGCATCCGTCCCAATCTGCGCGTGATCGGAGCTTACAGCAATCAGATGTCGGGCTACAGCAACAACCCCAAGACTATGTTTGTCGGGGCCGACATGCCGCTCTACTTCATCGGCGAGCATCATGCCGCAGGCGCCTACTTGCTCAATGATGAGATAGGCTTCTTCTCCCACAAGCGCATAGCTGTAGAGTACGCATACCGTGTGAGGCTTTGGGACGGGCTGCTGTCTCTGGGTATACAGGGCGAGGTGCTCAATGAAAGCTTTGACGGCAGCAAGGTCGACGTAGAGGAAACGGGTGATCCCGCTATCCCGACCTCAACGGTCTCAGGTACCAAGTTTGATGCCGCTGCCGGTATCTATTACAGCAATAAGCACTTCTTTGTGGGCGCATCCAGTCTCCACCTCACGGCACCCACGGTGACCATGGGCACGACCAACAAGATAGACATCAAGCGCTCATATTATTTGACTGCCGGATACAATATTGTACTGCGAAATCCGTTATTCTCAATACACCCCACTGCACGCTGGATGTATGACGGACAGTCGGACAAGACAGACCTGACAGTGCGCGCCCAGTATAATAATGACAAGACAATGCTCTTTGCCGGCGCAGGCTACAGCCCGAGCAGCAGCGCGTCGCTCTTTGTGGGAGGCAAGTTCCACGGCGTTGTCATCAGCTACTCCTACGAGGCTTATACCGAGGGTGTGGGACTGGGTAACGGGGCTCATGAAATAGTACTGAGCTATGAAATGAAGCTCAACTTGGAAAAGAAAGGAAAAAACCGCCACCAGAGTGTCAGACTACTCTAGGTGACAAAGAGATATAAAGAGATGTATACAAGATTAGCCAAAATCCTGGTGACAGGAATACTTACTATTATGCTGATGACCTCCTGCTTCGGTTTCTCCAAGGGGGGTAAGATGCTTACCGGAGGCGAAGTGACCGGTGTCTCAGGCAGGCCCTTCAATGAGCCTACCCCTTATGGCATGGTCAAGGTCGACCGCGGTTTTCTCAAGGTCGGACTCTCTGAGAACGACAGTCTCTGGGGAGCCGACATCCCCTCCAAGGAGATATCGGTCGACGGATTTTGGATGGATCAGCGCGAGGTCACCAACTCCATGTACCGCCAGTTCGTCTACTGGGTCAGAGACTCCATCATTCGCGAGCGCTTGGCCGACCCCAACTACGGTGGCATCGAGAGCTACAAGGTGACTGAGGATGCCGATGGCAATCCTTTGGAGAAGCCCTACCTCGACTGGACAATCCGTATCCCGACCAAAAATCTGACCGAGGAGGAAGAGACGGCCATCAATAGCCTCTACACCATCAACCCTGTGACTGGCGAGCGCATGCTCGACGCCAAGCAGCTCAACTATCGCTACGAGGTCTACGACTATGCCAAGGCTGCCATGCGCAAGTACCGCCTCGACCCCAAAGAGCGCAGCCTCAATACCGACAAGCCCGCAGACCCCAACGAGGTTGTCATGATCTCTAAGGACACGGCCTATATTGATGAAGACGGCAACATCGTCCGTAAGACCATCACGCGGCCCCTGTCAAGCTACTACGACTTCCTCAACACCTACATCGTCAATGTATATCCCGATACCACTTGCTGGATCAACGACTTCCCCAATGCCAACAACGAGAAGTACATGCGTCTCTACTTCGCCAGCGCGGACTACAACGACTATCCCGTCGTGGGCGTCACATGGGAGCAGGCGACGGCCTTCTGCGCTTGGCGTACGGAATATCTCCTCCAGGGACTCAAGGGAGAAGCCCGTCAGCTCCAGCGCTATCGCCTCCCGACCGAGGTAGAGTGGGAGTATGCCGCACGTGGCAAGGAGGGCAACCCCTTCCCGTGGAAGGATGCGGCGACGAAAAACAGCAAAGGCTGCTACTATGCCAACTTCAAACCTGACAAGGGCGACTATACGGAGGACGGCAACTTGATCACGTCCAAGTGCGGCATTTATGGAGCCAACAGCAACGGACTCTATGACATGGCGGGCAATGTAGCGGAGTGGACGAGCACAGTCTATACGCAGGCCGGCGTGACCAATATGAGCGACCTCAATCCTGAGCTCCAGTACAGGGCTGCCATCGAGGACCCCTACCGGCTCAAGCGCAAGGTCGTCAAGGGTGGGTCGTGGAAGGACCCGATGTCGCTTATCCGTTCGGCTTGGCGTACCTATGAATATCAGAACCAGCCGCGCTGCTATATCGGATTCCGCTGCGTACGTTCCCTCGCCTCGTCAAGCAGCAAGACCAAGTAATCTATTTCTCATACATCAATAAAATACACCGGCAGCCCCGGAGCTGCCAATATCAATAGACCTATCCACATGAAAGCTTCCAAGCTAAACTTTGTCGGACGTATGCAGCGCTGGATGGACAGCGTGCCCGGCCAGACCTTTCTCAACTATGCATACAGCTGGGGCGCATCCATCGTCATCCTCGGTGCACTCTTCAAACTGACTCACTTGCCTCTCGCCAATCTCATGCTCTATATCGGTATGGGCACTGAGGTCTTCGTATTTTTCATCTCGGCATTTGACCGTCCGTTCAACAAGAGCGACGAGTCGCGTGAACTGACCAACGAGACCCTGGCGGAGATTGCAGCTGCCGATGCTGACAGCGACAGCAGCGAGACTGTAACTACTGCATCTCATCCGGCGGGAGGATCTGTCATCTTGGGTGGTGGCAGTGTCGCAGGCGCAGCAGGCCAGAGCAGCGGTGCAGCAGCCGGAGCCGGTGTCAGTGGCGTCAGTGCAGGCTCTACGATCATCATAGGTGGCAGCGGAGCGCTTGCACCCAGTGAGCCGACAAGCGGAGCAGAGACAAGTACGTCAGAGGGTGAGGCCCAGCCCACTCTCAGCGCCGGCTTGCAGCAGGCAGCCGCCGGAGCAGGCATCACGGCTACCAACTTGGCAGATATCATACGCATGGCCAATGAGGAGCTCCTCAAACGCGCTCAGGCCTCTATGACTCCCGAGATGGAGGAAGCCAGCCAGCAGTATGTAGAGAAGCTCAAGCTCCTCACAGAGACCCTCGACCGCGTAGAGAAGCAGAGCGCACGCCTCACAACCGACAGCGAGGAGATGACCAATCTCAACCGCACCCTCACAGGTATCAATACCGTCTACGAGCTCCAGCTCAAGAGCATCAGCCAGCAAGTCGGCTCGATTGACCAAATCAACGAGCAGACACGCAAGATGGCCCAGCAGATTGAAGACCTCAATGCCATCTATGCACGTATGATTAAGGCGCTTACCGTCAATATGAAGAATGCCGCACCTCAGCCCGAGAGCTGAGAGCAAGGCGCCTGATGCATTACGATAGCGCAAAGACAACACACGACTATGCCCGAAGAAGTAAACAATAGCCAGCAGGCCTCCGTCTCCGAGACCAAGCATACGCACATCCAGCGTCGGCCGGTCTCGCCTCGTCAGAAGATGATTAACCTTATGTATATCGTCCTCCTGGCCATGCTGGCGCTCAATGTATCTCCCGATGTGCTCAATGGATTCACGCTCGTGGAGAACAGCCTCAACCGGTCTACCAACAATTCGTCCAGACAAAACAATGCGCTCTATGCCGACTTTGATGCCCAGATGAAGGCCAATCCTGCCAAGGTCAAGGAGTGGTACGAAAAGGCCATCTATGTCAAGCGCATGAGCGACTCCCTCTACGACTATGCACAGGTCCTCAAGATTGCTATCGTCAGGGAGGCCGATGGAGAAGACGGAGATATCAATAATATACAGAATAAGGATGACCTCGAAGCCGCCTCTCATGTGATGCTCGCCCCCGGCACTGGCCAAGGCCGCAAGCTCTACAATGCCGTCAACGACTATCGCCAACGCATCCTGCAGTTCATCACAGACCCCGTGCAGCGCGAGATCATCAGCGGCAATCTCAGCACGAAAGTTCCCCGCAAGAATGTACTCATGGGCAAAAACTGGATTGAGTATATGTTTGAGAATACTCCTGCAGCCGCAGCGACGACCCTGCTTACCAAGCTGCAGAGTGATATACGCTATGCCGAGGGAGAAGTCCTCCACACGCTGGTCAAGAATGTGGATCTCAAAGACGTACGTGTCAACCAGCTCAACGCATACGTCGTGCCCAACGCACAGACTATCGTCCAGGGTGGCAAATTCAGCGCGCGCATCATCATGGCCGCCGTCGACACGACGCAAGAGCCGCGCATCTTCATAGGCAATCGCCAGGTAGGCCTGCGCAACGGCCTCTACGAGGTCAACTGCGGCAAGACGGGCGACTTTACTCTGGCCGGACACATAGAGATGACCGATGCCAGCGGAGCAATAGTGAGCCGCAAGTTTGAGCAAAAGTACACCGTCATTGCGCCTTCGGCCACCGTCAGCGCAGATCTGATGAATGTGCTCTATGCCGGCTACAACAATCCTATAAGTGTCTCCGTGCCCGGTATACCGTCCAATCGTATCGTCGCTACCATGACGGGCGGCACCCTGCAGCCCGTAGGCCCGGGCAAGTACATCGCTCGTCCGACCAAGGTGGGCGCTGATGCGACCATCACCATCAGTTCGCCTAGTCAGTCAGGCGGCATGCAGCGCATGGGAGCCTTCACCTTCCGGGTACGCCGTCTGCCCGACCCGACCGCGTTCATCGCCTACACCGACGACAAAGGCAATCCCACCAAGTACCTCGGCGGCCGCGGCTTCTCCAAGTCGACCCTTCTCAGTGTGGACGGTATCGGGGCGGCTATCGATGACGGTCTGCTCAATATAAAGTTCCGCGTCACGAGTTTCCAAACGGTATTCTTTGACAACATGGGCAATGCCATCCCGGAGGTCTCCAACAGCGACAAATTTACTGCGCGCCAGCGCCAGATCTTCCATAGTCTGCGTGGCGGCCGGCGCTTCTACATCAACCATGTCACGGCTACGGGACCCGACGGTACCACCCGCACACTCCCTCAGTCTCTCGAAGTCATCGTAAGATAAAAACTAATAAGCTGCAACCAGCATAATAGCAAAGCAAGATGAAACGTACATTTTTACTGACCCTCATAGCGCTCCTCACCATCCCCGCCGTCGCGCAGCCCCCTGCGCGCCAGCGTGAGGCCGCCCGCAAGGCAGCGACGCAGTCGTCCGCCAAGACCGCGACCGTGTCGGAGCGTGCTCAGCTTGAGTTCCCCTCTGCCATGGACATGCCCGAAGATGTGTCTTGGCGCCGCGACATCTATCGTGTCCTGGATCTCACCAAGGACCGCAATGCCGTGCTCTACTATCCAGAGGAGCCCCAGGGCGACCGGATGAATCTCTTCACCTATCTCTTTAAGTTGATGATGCGGCGACAGATTACGGTCTACAACTATACGATCGACGGCAACGAGGACTTCCGCGCCTCCAATCAGGTACAGCGCAAGGACTTCCTCGACCGCAACCATATCCGCTATCAAGAGAAGAACGGCAGCTACCGTATAGAGGACAGCGACATTCCCTCCAACGAGGTCACGCTCTACTACATCAAGGAGTCGACCTATTTTGACCAGCATACTGCGACCTTCCATACCCAGCCTGTCGCTCTCTGTCCTGTGAGGCGCGTGGTAGATGAGTTTGAGGTCAATCCCGTAAGCACTCCTCTCTTCTGGGTTAAGTACAGCGACGTGGCTCCTTACCTTGCCAAGCTCAGTCTCAATGGCAGCAATTACAACAATGCCGCGACCATTTCGGCCGATGACTACTTTACGACCAATCAGTACGAAGGCAAGATCTACAAGACCAACAACCTTCAGGGTAAGGTGCTGGCCAACTACTGCAAGACCGACTCCGATATGGTCAAGGAGCAGAAGCGTATTGAGAAAGAGCTGACTACCTTCCAGGACCACGTATGGGGGACCGACTCGACCACGATTAAGCGCCTTGCGGCCCAGCAGGCAGCTCAGGACTCCCTACTTGCGGCCAAGGACAAGGGCTCCAAGACCGTGTCGGCCAAGCGTAGTAAGAGTAAGCGCGAGGTTGAATCCAACAGTTCGCGCAGCCAGCTGAAGCGGCAGAAGAGTTCAGGCGCCAGCAGCTCGCGTCCGACATACAGCGTACGGCGTCAGCGCCACTAGACCTTTTACGAGATTTATCCTTCGAGCTCCGCGTTGTCTCATGACCGACAGTCGCGGAGCTCGAAGGGGTTTTATAGGATGGGCTTGTGCCCGCGGCCCCTGCTGCTGCGAGGCTCTGCCGTTGAGGAGGCCTTTTGCGCCCGACAAGACCGGAAAAGAGAAAAAGCACTGCCCTCTTGAAGTCTTTGTAAGCACTTATTTGTATCTTTGTAACACAGTACGCGAATACAAGATATCCAATAAAGATACACTATGAAACCAACACTATTTCTCCTGGCTGCCGGAATGGGCAGTCGGTACGGCGGCTTGAAGCAGCTGGACGGCCTTGGCCCCAATGGCGAGACCATTATGGACTACTCTATCTACGATGCTATCCATGCTGGATTTGGCAAGCTGGTCTTCGTCATCCGTAAGGATTTTGAGAAGGACTTCAGAGAGAAGGTCGTCAGCAAGTACGAGGGCCATCTGCCCGTCGAGGTCGTCTTCCAGAGCATTGACAAGATTCCCGCAGGCTTCACTGTTCCCGAGGGACGTCAGAAGCCCTGGGGTACCAACCACGCCCTGATGATGGGCGAGCCCGTTATCCACGAGCCCTTCGCCGTAGTCAACTGCGACGACTTCTACGGACGCGAGTCTTTTGAGGTCATGGGCAAATTTCTCAGCAGCCTGCCCGAAGGCAGTACCGGCAAGTACGCCATGGTCGGCTTCCGCGTAGGCAACACCCTGAGCGAGAGCGGTACAGTAAGCCGTGGTATCTGCGGCACCGACAGCAATCATCATCTGCAGAGCGTAGTTGAGCGCACCAAGATCGAGCGCAAGGCCGACGGCCAGGTGAAGTATCTCGAAGACGACGGCGAGACATGGACCCCTATCGCCGATACGACGCCTGTCAGCATGAACTTCTGGGGTTTCACCCCCGACTATTTCAAGCACAGCGAGGACTACTTCAAGTATTTCCTCGGACTTGAGAGCACCAAGACCAACCTTAAGGCCGAGTTCTTCATTCCCCTGCTGGTCGACAAGCTGATCAAGGACGGCACTGCCAGCGTTGAGGTGCTCGACACCACGAGCAAATGGTTTGGCGTCACTTATCCTGAAGATCGCCCCGCTACTGTCGCCAAGTTTAAGGAGCTTGTCGACAAGGGTATCTATCCCAATAAGCTCTTCTAGTCTCCCAGTTGCTGCCGCTCGGGCAGCAAAATGATACGCATCAAGCCATCTGGACCTTGTCCAGGTGGCTTTTTCTTGTATATGTGCGCTTGGCGCGAACGAGAGCGGTGGCGGCCTTGCGGCGTCTCGAGTACGGCAAAGGGGCGATTGGAGAAAAGTCTTTTCCAGTTGTCGTACGCCGTTGGCTTGCCGGCCTGATATCTGTCAGGCCGGTAGCGGGGCCTAGTCCGGTTGTTGCTCCGCAGGCTCCCCGATAGCTGGACGCGCTTACACCTCCCCTTGCAGAGCGCGGCACGGCTCGTCTCCCGTCTCTTCGGCTATAGTCCAAGAGGTGGGGGAGAAGGCATACCGTACAGCAGGGTTCCTCCATAAAATTGCCCGCTTCCCTTTGCCCACTCCGCAGGCTTGCGCTATCTTTGTAAGTAAAAGCAAAATATCAGCGATGAATACGGAGAAGCAACAGCAGAAAGCTGCCAAGGAGTTTGCCCAGCGGTGGCAAGGCAAGGGCTATGAGAAAGGGGAGAGTCAGCGCTTCTGGCTCGATCTTCTGGGCAATGTCTACGGTATAGACAAGCCGACGGAGTATGTCGAGTTTGAAGACAAGGTACAACTCGACAAGACGTCGTTTATCGACGTGATGATACCGGCTACCCATGTCATGATAGAGCAGAAGTCCCTGGGCAAAGACCTTCGCAAGGTCATTGTCCAGAGTGACGGCGTCAAGCTCACGCCTTTCCAGCAAGCCCAGCGCTACTCCGCAGCTCTCCCGTACTCACAGCGGCCGCGGTGGATTGTGACCTGCAATTTCTCAGAGTTTGATGTCTATGATATGGAGAATCCCAACGGCGAGCCGCAGCGCATCCTCCTCAGCGAGCTCGGCACCGACTACTACCGCTTGCAATTTCTCGTCGACGCCACCAGCGAGCATACCAAGAAGGAGATGGAGGTCAGCATGAAGGCCGGCGAGATCGTCGGCCGCATCTACGACGCCTTCATCAAGGAGTACGACCCCGCCGACCCCTCCTCCATGCGTTTCCTCAATATCCTCTGCGTCAGGTTGGTCTTTTGTCTCTATGCCGAGGATGCCGGGATATTTGGCAAGCGGGATATGTTTCACGACTACTTGCAGCAATACGATACCATGTCCATGCGCAATGCCCTGCTCCGCCTGTTTGATACGCTCAATACGCCGGTGGAGAAGCGCAGCAAGTACATGCGCCCCGACTTGGCCGCCTTCCCCTATACCAACGGCGGCCTCTTTGCCGAGGAGATTGATATCCCGCTCTTCACCGACGAGATCCGCGACGTCTTGCTGCGTCACGCCTCGCTCGACTTCGATTGGTCGCAAATCTCGCCCACCATCTTCGGCGGCGTATTTGAGAGCACGCTCAACCCCGACACCCGGCGCAAAGGGGGCATGCACTACACATCCATCGAGAATATCCATAAAGTCGTTGACCCGCTCTTCCTTGACAGCCTCAAGCAGGAGTTTGAGAGCGTCAAGGGCGAATCCGTCGTCAAGGCGCGGCTCAAGCGTCTCCATGACTTTCAGGACAAACTGGCTTCGCTCACCTTCTTTGACCCCGCCTGCGGATCGGGCAACTTCCTCACTGAGACCTATCTGAGTCTGCGTCGTCTGGAGAACGAAGTAATCAGTGAGATTTACTCGATTGAGCCGTTTGATGCCTTTACCAATCCCATCAAGGTCAATATCAATCAATTTTACGGCATCGAAATCAACGACTTTGCCGTGACTGTAGCGACCACGGCCCTGTGGATCAGCGAGAGCCAAATGCTCGCCGAGACAGAGAGTGTCATCCACCACGACATCGACTTCTTGCCGCTGAAGAGCTATGCCAATATCAAGGAAGGCAATGCCCTGTGCATCCCATGGGAAAGCGTCGTGCCGAAAGAAAGACTCAACTATATCATGGGAAACCCGCCATTCGTAGGCGCACGCCTTATGTCGGAAGCGCAAAAGGCCGACATGCTTGATGTATTTGGGAAGGACTGGAAAAATGTGGGCAACATCGATTATGTAGGAGCTTGGTACAAACGGGCGGCCGACTATATGAGAGGCACAGCGATTGAGGCCGCACTGGTATCAACCAACTCTATCTCGCAAGGCGAGCAAGTAGCCAATCTTTGGAAGCCACTGTTTGACGAAGGCATCCATATCAATTTTGCCCACCGCACTTTCCGGTGGGACAGCGAGGCGAGTATTAAAGCTCATGTCCACGTCGTTGTGGTGAGCTTCTCCTATCTAAATCGCAGCAGGAAAGTCATTTATGATAACGGGCAGCAACAAGAGGTTTCCAATATCAATGCTTATTTGGTTAATGCCTCAAATACTTTTGTCTATAGCCGGAGTTGCCCGATTTGCGACGTACCGACGATAGGCATAGGCAATAAGCCTATTGATGGCGGCAACTATTTATTTTCCAAGGAAGAGATGGAGGATTTCATCCAAAAGGAACCGAAGGCTGCACAGTTCTTTCATCTCTGGTATGGTTCGGCAGAGTTTATCCACCAAAAACCCCGATACTGTTTATGGCTCGGCGATTGCTCTCCTCACGAAATAGCGGAGATGCCTTTGTGCCTGGAGCGGGTGAAGAATGTCAAGCAGTTGAGGCTAGAAAGCAAGAGTGCCGGGACTCGCAAGCTCGCAGAGCGTCCCACACACTTCCATGTGGAAAATATGCCGGAAGGGAATTCCATTATAATACCGAGGGTATCCTCAGAGAGGCGTCGCTATGTGCCGATGGGCTTTATTCCTAAAGGCACATTTGCAAGTGACGCAGTCCATCTTGTGCCATTTGCCACGCTCTACCATTTTGGCGTCTTGGAGAGCAACGTCCACATGGCGTGGATGCGGGCTGTGTGCGGCAGACTGGAAATGCGTTACCGCTACAGCAAAGATGTGGTCTACAACAACTTCCCTTGGCCGGGGGCTACGCCGGATCAGCAGGCGAAGATCGGACAGACGGCTCAGGCCATACTGGAGGCGCGAAAGCACTACCCCGACTCTTCGCTGGCCGACCTGTATGATCCCAACTTGATGCCGTATGATCTCCTGGAGGCCCATCGCGACAACGACCGGGCGGTGATGGCAGCCTACGGCTTCCCAGTCAAGATGAGCGAGACGGAATGTGTGGCGAAGCTCTTTGAGCTGTATGCTTCGCTCGTCAAGGAGGAGAACTAGCTGTGTCTCTGGCACATCCCCTTTTGTCTGTCTGCTCCATCCCGCAGACTGCCGCGCTGACTCCATGGGGAGTGAGAGGAGGGTGAGAAAGGCCATTTCAATTTGGCGGGTCGGAGGGGCAATGCACTCGTTGGCAGAGCGTTTGCCTCGTGGGCGTTGCCGGGCTAAAGACATCAGAGCCGCGAAGGTTTTTGTCCTTCGCGGCTCTGGATTATTTCCTGACGAGGCAGATTTTTATTTCTTGCCGTAGAGTACGGGATTGGTATCGGCGTCGTTGTACATCTTCATCTGCTTGTAGACCTTCATATACTTGCGTCCAGCCTGGATATCGTCGAGCAACGTGTCGATGGCTCCTGTCAAGTCGCGCTGCTGCTCGAGGAGGACATTGAGCTTGGCTTGGCACTTGGCGCGGTGCTCATCGCTGGCGTCCTGACGCTCGGCTTGCTCGCGCATATGGTAGATCTTGAGCGCGAGGATGCAGAGGCGGTCGATGGCCCAGGCGGGACTCTCGGTATTGATGGTCGCATTGGGCAGAGGCTTGACGTCGCGGTAGAGCGTGAGGAAGTAGCTGTCGATGCGCTCTACGAGGTCGGTGCGGTCCTGATTGCTCTTGTCGATGCGGCGCTTGAGCGCCACAGCAGCCTTGGGCTCAATCTCGGGATCACGGATGAGATCCTCAAAGTGCCACTGTACGGTGTCTATCCACGCTTTGAGATAGAGATCATACTGGATGGTTCCCGGTTGGTAGGGATTTGCGATAGGTGTGTCGACGTTGTCTGTCTTATGGTAGTCGCGGATGGCGGCTTCGAAGATGGGTTGAGCGAGCTGGGTGAATTTCATCTGTGTGAGTGTGTCTTAATGTTGGATTGTTGAGGCTCTTGTAGCTACAAAGATACGAAGTTTTTTTTGAGGATATACGGACCTGTGCTGAAAAATAATGATGCAGCCCATTTCTGCCGCCTCTGAGCCGGGCTAGCTCTCCGACGGGTCCTTCCGGAGCGGGACCCGAGCGTTTGCGGGGCCGCCATTCGGGATAGGAGGTGACGGGTCGGGCGTCTTCTCCGTCGGTTGGGACTTGCACCTGTCGGTCTTCCCGATGCGCGTTCCTCATCTGCGACTTCGGCACGGGAGAAAGGAAGGAGATCATGCGACATCTGAATGATGCAATCATTTATTTATATAATAAAATCTCGTTTTCTTCCTTTTCAGGCTCCGATGTCGTGATGACAAGTCGCCTTGTAAGCGCTACAAGGTCGGATGTAGTTTAAACAAGGTCGGATGTAATTTAAACTGGAAGGCGAGTTGTTATCGATTGATAACCAGCCAGTTACAAGAGTGTCAAATCTTGTTTGTAATTCGTTGGTTTCCAATAAGTTACGAGGGTGTTTTTGGCTGTTTTTGTCCTTTTCCTCTCTCGGGTAAGAGGGGGAAGGAGAAACAAAAGTTTTATTATAAAAAATATTTTCTCTTCTCCGAAGAAAAATCCATCCGTACTCTCGTCTCACTTGCCTGGATAGTCACTCCCGATATCCCGCTCTATGGCCGCCTACTTGGGAGCAGCCGTTTATGCCCGGGCGGGTGGAAAATGAAGCGCGGGATTTTCTGGCGTCGCCTTTGGCTGATTTATCCGTAGCGTCAGATGAGTTACCCGCGCTCGGAAGGCCAAAAGATTTTGCTCTTCTCTCGCAAAATCGTAACATTGGATATGTTACTTACGCTCGGAAGAGTTGTAAAATGAAAATTTCATTTTCCTTTTCCATCTTTTCTCTCGCAAAATCGTAACATTGGATATGTTACTTACGCTCGGAAGAGTTGTAAAATGAAAATTTCATTTTCCTTTTCCGTCTTTTCTCTTGCTAAATCGTAACTTTGCATTTATAAAATCAAGTCAATCACATCGATGAATTTCGTACAAGAACTCAAATGGCGCGGCCTGCTCGCCCAAATCATGCCAGGCACAGAAGAACTCCTACAACGCGAAATGGTGACAGCCTATCTGGGTACGGATCCTACGGCTGACTCCCTCCATATCGGACACCTCTGCGGTATCATGATGCTCCGCCATCTGCAGCGTTGCGGCCATAAGCCTATTATCCTGGTGGGCGGCGCGACGGGTATGATTGGCGACCCCTCGGGCAAGAGCCAGGAACGCAATCTGCTGGATGCCGAGACGCTCTATCATAATCAGGAATGCATCAAGAAGCAGGTGGCCCACTTCCTCGACTTTGACACCGATGCGCCCAACAAGGCGGAGATGGTCAACAACTATGACTGGATGAAGGACTTCAGCTTCCTCGACTTCGCCCGCGAAGTGGGCAAGCATATCACGGTCAACTACATGATGGCCAAGGAGAGCGTGCAGCGCCGTCTCAACGGCGAGGCAAGCGACGGACTGAGCTTCACGGAGTTTACTTACCAGTTGCTCCAGGGATATGATTTCCTCTACCTCTATCAGCACAAGGGCTGCAAGCTGCAACTTGGGGGCAATGACCAGTGGGGCAACATCACGACGGGTACAGAACTGATCCGCCGTACACTGGGTGAGGAAGCTAAGGCATACGCGCTGACTTGTCCGCTGATTACCAAGGCAGACGGCAAGAAGTTTGGCAAGACGGAGCAGGGCAATGTATGGCTTGATCCGAAGCGCACGACGCCTTATACCTTCTACCAGTTCTGGCTCAACGTCAGCGATGATGATGCAGAGAAGTATATCAAGATATTTACGACACTGCCCCAGGAGGAGATTGCAGCACTCGTGGCCGAGCATCAGCAGGATCCCGGCCAGCGCAAGCTGCAGAAGCGCCTGGGACAGGAAGTGACTTGCCTTGTCCATGGTCAGGAGGCTTATGAGACGGCTGTCGACGCCAGCAATATCCTCTTCGGACGCGCTACCAAGGAGCAACTCCTCAAGCTCGATGAGGCGACGCTGCTGAGCGTCTTTGCCGGCGTGCCCACCTATCAGCTGGACAAGGACCAGATCGTGGGCCATACCGCAGTGGACCTGCTCGCAGGCGAGACACAGTGCTTCCCCAGCAAGGGAGAGATGCGCAAGATGGTCAAGGGCGGCGGCGTCAGCATTAACAAGGAAAAGATTGCCGACCCCGAGCTTGTACTGACCAGCGATGACCTGATCGACGGCAAATACCTCATCGCACAGCGCGGTAAGAAGAATTACTTCCTCATCATTGCCAAATAAAAGCGATTGAAAAGAGTTTTTTGGGCGCAAGATTTGGCTTGAAAATAAAAAAGCTGTAATTTTGCACCGCAAAGTCCCACTACGGGATGAGCATCTTTGTGTGTTTGTTCCATGGTGTAATGGTTAGCACTAGGGTTTTTGGTACCCTCAGTAGCTGTTCGAGTCAGCTTGGAACAACAAAGACTTAGCAAGGTCCGCATCTGCCGAAAGGAGGATGCGGACCTTCGCGTTCATTTGTTTTTTCTTGCTGTCAATAGGCGAGTTACGGCTATTTATGTTTACCTTTGCAAGAGTGTGCCCTCAGGACGGGGGCTTCAGCATACAGCCTTTACCATAATATAAATCAAATAGTAAAATCATGAGATACCTCCTACCATTAGCCTTGGCAGCCCTGAGCGCCACGGCATCGTTTGCTCAGAACAGCATCACGGATGCCCAACTGGCCAAGTTCCGCCAAGAGAGTGCCGCTTCGCCGGCTGACCGCGCGCTCAATAATGCTGTGGCGCTCAACGGCCTCAAGTCGGTCGGCCAAAGCGCCAACAATAGCGCCTACGACACCCATTTCAGCAACGAAGTCAAGTCGCAGGGCATCACAGACCAGCAGAAGTCGGGTCGTTGCTGGCTCTTCTCCGGACTCAACGTGCTCCGCGCCAAGATGATACAGCGATACAACCTCGGGGCATTCACCTTCTCCCAAAACTATCTGTTCTTTTACGACCAGCTGGAGAAGTCCAACCTCTTCCTGCAGGCCGTGATAGACTCGGCATCGCTGCCGATGAATAGCCGGTACGTGGATTGGCTCTTCAAAAACCCAATCTCGGACGGCGGTACCTTCTGCGGCGTCGCTGACCTGGTGATGAAGTACGGCCTGGTGCCGTCGGAGGTGATGCCGGAGACGTATTGCGCCAATAATACCTCGGTCTATGCCCGCTTGATCAGCCTTAAGCTGCGCGAGTACGGACTTAAGCTGCGCGAGATGGCTAAGAAGAGCAGCAAGGCGCAGCTTGAGGCAGAGAAGGGGCAACAGCTCGGCACCATTTACAAGATGTTGGTGCGCTGCTTCGGCCTGCCACCTCAGAAGTTCACCTGGACCCTGCGCGACAGCAAGGGCAATGCTGTCAGCACCAAGGAGTATACGCCAAAGTCCTTCTACAAGGAGTACCTGGGTCAGGACCTGGGCAGTGATTACGCCATGTTTATGAACGACCCTACGCGCCCGTACTACCAGACCTTCCAGATAGACATGGACCGTCACACCTACGACGGCCACAACTGGACCTTCGTCAATATTCCCATGGAGGACCTCAAGCAGATGGCCATCCAGTCGATCAAGGACAGCACGATGATGTATATGAGCTGCGACGTGGGTAAAGAACTTGACTCCAAGCTCGGATTTGAAGACTCCGACAATTTCTGTTACGCCGACTTGCTGGGCACGACCTTCCCCATGACCAAGCGGGAGCGCATCCAGACCTATGCCAGTGGCTCCAGCCACGCGATGACCCTGATGGCGGTCGATCTGGATGCCCAGGGCAAGCCGCAGAAATGGATGGTGGAGAACAGCTGGGGCAAGGACTATGGATACAAGGGCCATATTATCATGACAGACCGCTGGTTTGACGACTACGTATTCCGTCTGGTGGTCAATCGCAAGTATGTTCCGGCCAAACTCCTCAAGCTCTATCAGCAGAAGCCTCAGATGCTGCCTGCCTGGGATCCGCTCTTCGCTCCCGAGGAGTAGTCCCGCGCCGGTGCAGGTCCCGTCCCGCGGCATCCAGTCAGGCGCGAGTGACGGGAGAGCCAAAAGAAGCGTCCGATCTTGTCAAGTCAAGGCCGGACGCTTCCTGATATATGCCGCTGAGTATCGCGGTCTACTTGAAGTCGTAGGCGTGCTTGGGATAGTCGATCGTGTAGTGGAGCCCGCGGCTCTCCTTGCGCTCGATAGCTTGTCGGGTCACGAGATATCCTACATTGATGACGTTGCGAAGTTCACAGATATCTCGCGTGGCTTTGACGCGCTTAAAGAGCTCCTCTGTCTCCTCGTAGAGCAGGTCGAGGCGGGTCCAGGCGCGGTGGAGGCGCAGGTTGCTGCGCACGATGCCGACATAGTTGCTCATGGTCTGCTCTACTTCCTTCATATCCTGCGCGATGAGGATCTTTTCCTCGTTGGTCATCGTGCCCTCGTCGTTCCATTCCGGCACCTTGGTATTGAAGTCGTAGGAGTCGACGACAGACTGGCTGTGGCGCGCGGCTGCGTCGGCGTAGACGACGGCTTCGATGAGCGAGTTGCTGGCCAGGCGATTGCCTCCGTGGAGTCCTGTGCACGAGCACTCACCTACAGCGTAGAGGCGGTGGATACTGCTCTCGCCGTTGAGGTCTACCTTGATGCCGCCGCAGAGGTAGTGGGCGCAGGGGCAGACGGGAATGTACTCCTTGGTAATGTCGATGCCGATGGTCAGACATTTTTCGTAGATATTGGGGAAGTGCTTCTTGGTCTCCTCGGGGTCTTTGTGCGTCACGTCTAGGCAGACGTGGTCGATGCCGTGTATTTTCATTTCCTTGTCGATTGCGCGGGCTACGATGTCACGCGGTGCGAGCGAGAGGCGCTTGTCGTACTTCTGCATAAACTCCTCTCCGTTGGGCAAGCGGAGTATGCCGCCGTAGCCGCGCATGGCCTCAGTGATAAGGTAGGCCGGATGCTTTTCCTTGGGGTTGAAGAGCGCTGTGGGATGGAATTGTACAAACTCCATGTCCTTGACGGTCGCTTTGGCGCGGTAAGCCATGGCAATGCCGTCGCCGGTAGCGATGTTGGGATTGGTGGTCGAAGCGTAAATAGCGCCGATGCCGCCTGTGGCAAGCAGCGTAATGTGGCTCAGGAAGGTGTCTACCTTGCCGGTATCCGGGTCGAGGATGTAGGCCCCGTAGCATTCGATGTCGGGAGTGCGACGGGTGACCTCGATGCCCAGATGGTGCTGGGTGATAATCTCGACGGCGAAGTGATTTTCAAAGAGCGTGATGTAGCGGTTGTGCTTGACGGCCTCGATGAGTCCGCGCTGTATCTCATAGCCTGAGTCGTCGGCATGATGGAGTATGCGAAACTCGCTGTGGCCTCCCTCCCGGTGGAGATCATATGTGCCGTCGGTCTTCTTATCAAAGTTGACGCCCCAGCTGACGAGGCGTTTGATGCCTGCAGGGGCGTTGTAAACGACTTGCTTGACGGCTTCTATATCGCTGATATAGTCGCCGGCTATCATCGTGTCCTGGATATGCTTCTCAAAACTGTCCTTCTCGAGGTCCGTCACTGCGGCTACGCCGCCCTGAGCTTTGGCCGTGTTGGCCTCATCAATGGTTGTTTTGCAGATCAGTGCCACTCTGTGGTCTTTGTCGGCTACTTGCAGTGCAAAGGACATGCCGGCTACACCCGAGCCAATCACGAGATAATCAAATTTGCGTACCATGTGTGTGGATTTAGTTGGAAGCAAAATTACAAAAAGGCGCTCTATGCTTAAAGCCGAAATGGCATAAATTTGTAATTTTGCCGATCAGAGACACCTTTTTCTGATGACTGATCCAATACAAGATAGATTTTACTCCCCTCTACGCCTTATATTTTTGTCTTTGTGCGCTTTGCTGCTGATGCCCTCCCTTGCAATCGAGGGCAGTACGCAGAGTGCCGTGGTAGCAGTCCAGGTCCGTGATACGGTGACCTATGCTGCCGACACCACAGGGACGGATACGGTGGCGCAGGCCTCGCCGGAGATCGGTTGGCCTCAGTCCTTCATCGATGAAGTACGGTATCAGGTGAGTCATGCCGACTTTCTGAAGTCCTCGCAAGTGGGGATGCTCTTCTACGACCTGACGGCGGACTCGGTACTCTACGGCTATGGAGAACACCAACTGATGCGTCCCGCCTCAGTTCTCAAGACACTCACCGCATCTGCCGCACTGAGCCAATTAGGCGGCTCTTATCAATATCAAACTTGCCTTTATATTAAAGGTGAGGTGGCGGACTCGGTGCTGCAGGGCGACGTCTACATCGTCGCAGGTTTTGACCCGCGCTTCGGCAGCGACGACATGCAGGCCTTTGTTCAGGCCCTCAAGGATCAAGGTATCTATCGTATCGCAGGACAAGTCTATACGGATGTGTCAATCAAGGATACTACGACACTCGGCAACGGATGGCTGTGGCACTGGGCCAACGATGAGATCCCGCTGACGCCGTTGCTCTACAACGGGCACGAGGGATTTATGCAAAAATTCTATGAGTATCTTGACGAGGAAGGCATCCTTCATCCCGCTACCTTTGCCCGTGCCATGCTGCCCTCGGGAGGTACACGCTTGCTGGTCTCACGTACGCACTCCATTGACCAGATCTTGATGCGCATGCTCAAGGAGAGTGACAATCTCTACGCGGAGTCGCTCTTCTGCCAGCTCGGAGCGCAGGACCATACTCCGTATGCCGACTTCACCCACGGCCAGCGCTACATCAAGCGCTTCATCCACGACAATCTGCGTCTCGATCCCAATGACTATGAAGTGACTGACGGCTGCGGGCTCTCGACCTATGACCTGCTCAGCCCGTACCTAATAGTAAGGATGCTCCGGTATGTACACAGCAATCCCAATCTCTATCTCCACCTCTATCCCTCTCTGCCCGTGGCAGGTCAGGACGGGACGCTTCGCAATAGGATGAAAAGCGGCACGGCATTTACCAATGTGCACGCCAAGACGGGCAGCGTACGCCGCGTGGTCACGCTGGCGGGCTACTGCCAGGCGGCCAATGGCCATGAGGTGTGCTTTGCTATCTTCCACCAGAATGTTAATTCCTCGCGTCAGGCGCGCAATTTTGATGACCACCTGCTGCAGGTGCTCACGCGCTGACGCGCTATCTCTCTATGCCTATGCTCCGTTGTCTATTTTCCTTCCTGCTCGCGCTAGCCGCCTCGCTCGCTGCCAGCGCCCAGACCCCCTGTCAGCTATGCCAACGGGTAGACCAACTGCTCGGGGATACGCTCTTTCGCCATGCCTTCGTAGGGCTCTATGTATACGATCTCACGGCTGACAGCCTGCTTGTCGATCGCGGGGCCACGCTGCAAATGCGTCCGGCATCGGTGATGAAGACACTCACCACTACGGTAGCCCTTCACCGGCTCGGGGGCAGCTATCAGTACATGACGAGGCTGTATACGACGGGCAGTATCAAGCATCATCGTCTCCGTGGCAATCTCATTGTGCAGGGAGGCTATGACCCGCGCTTGGGCGCACAGGATATACGGCAGTTCGTCCAGGCTCTCCGTAGTCGGGACATCCGTCGTATCAAGGGGCGTATCCTCTGTGACGTGTCGCTTAAGGACACGCTGCCTCGCGGCTGGGGATGGTGCTGGGATGATGATGACATGCGTCAGACGCCGCTGCTCTACGACGGTACCGACACCTTTGCTCCCCGCCTGCTTGCTGCTCTCGACGAGGCCGGTATCAGATATGACAAACGGGACCGCGTGACCTCGACTTTCCAGTGGGGAACCACCATAGTGGATGCTCTGCCTGCTGACGGCGCAGCTACACAGATAGCAGTTGTACGTCGCCCTATAGATCAGGTGCTGGTCCACATGCTCAAGGAGAGTGACAATACTTATGCCGAATCACTCTATTATCAGCTGCGAGACAGTCTCCACGGCCACTATCCCTCTCACGTCGTGCCAGCAGGGATTATCACCGACTTTGTGCGTGACAGCCTCCATGTCTCGCCGTCCACCTTCAGGATAGCCGATGGCAGCGGCCTCTCCCTCTACAATAGTCTCACGCCTCAGCTTGTCGGGCGTATGCTGCGCTTCGCCTATCGTCACCCCGAGATATACAGCCATCTGTATCCGGCATTGCCAGTCATGGGACGAGATGGCACGCTGAAGAGCCGCCTTCGCGGTACTCCGGCTCAGGGCAATGTACATGCCAAGACGGGTTCGGAGACAGGTGTAAGCACGCTGGCAGGCTACTGCACGACAGCCAGCGGCCATCAGCTATGCTTTGCTGTCTTCAATATGGGACAGATCACGTCCGCCCCCGCCCGTCACTGGCAAGACCGTCTGGTGCTGGCGCTCACCACCCCCTAGCTCGCTAAGCGCCACGCCTGCTCGTCTTTATCAGGTTTGACAGGCGGCAGATGTGGAGCCTTCTTCTGCGGTTGCCTATGGTCGGCAGAAGAACAAAGAGAAAGTTGCCAAGGACTTACGCGGCACCCTGCTCAGTCAGGGTCAATGGCGGCAGAGATAGAGGGGTAATCGTGAATTTCTGAGAGCGGTAAGAGCGCAACAAAAACAAATACAAGCCACACAACATCAGAGTCATGTGGCTTGATAGGAGAGAGTAAATCTGTCCGGAGGGGGACTTTACTCCTGTACTTCAAAGTCTTCCTTGCCTACGCCGCAGAGTGGGCATACCCAGTCCTCGGGCAGGTCTTCAAAGGCTGTGCCTGGCTGAATGCCGGCATCGGGATCTCCCTTTTCGGGGTCGTATACGTAGCCGCATACGGTGCAAACATACTTTTTCATCGCTTGTAAAATTGGTTTAGATTTCTCTTTACGTTACAAAGGTAAGTTTTTTTGATTGGGAAAAGGATCCAGCGAGAAAAAAATCTTGTTTTTTGCTTACATTTTTCTGTTGGGGCAATACCCAAGCAGTCCCTGCCACCGGGAGTAGGGAACGGCGCTGACGGGCGCGGCTTTCTGTATGAGGCAGATAGCGTGAGGATGAAGAAAAAACTACTTCCGGCTGGGGACGGACTTGCGTCGGGCGGCAGGAAGTGCGGATTTGTGAGTCGATTTGCCGGAGACCTTGCCTTGATGTCGGACAGCGGCGCGAGTACTTGCTTTGCCCTTTACATTAGCTGAGGTGCCTGCAGGCTTGACCGTGCTGCTCTTGGCTGCCGCAGCCTTGGCTGAGGTCGGAGAGGCGGACAAGTCGTCTTGTTTATCGTCAAGTATAGTTTCTTCGGGGTAGGGCAGTACGATATAGTTCTCCCACTGTCTGACTTTGTGCTCTGACCGCGGCAAGAGGGTGCCGGTGAGGTACTGCTCGATGAGAAGGGCTGCTATCGGGGCGGCGAGGTCGGCGCCGAAGCCGCCGTTCTCTATATACACCGATACGGCAATGCGGGGCGAAGTCATGGGGGCGAAGCCCATGAAGATGGAGTGGTCTTCGCCAGTATTCTCTGCAGTGCCGGTCTTGCCGCAGATGGTAAATCGCGTATCCTTGATGCTCTTGGCAGTGCCGTAGGTGACAGCTCCCCGCATGCCGTCTATGACGACCTGGTACGCCTTGGGCGAAGGCAAGCACCGATGCCTGACGGTATACTTGGAATCAAGCGGATGGCCGGGCGTCGGCTGGTGGATATGGGGCGTGTACCAGTAGCCGCGGTTGGCTATGGAGGCGCAGAGGTTGCAGAGCTGCAGCGGGGTAAGTTTGACTTCTCCCTGTCCCATGCCGACCCACATGATCGTCGCGCCGTTCCAGCGGCCGTGATAAGCGTGCCTGAGATAGGCAGAGTCCGGGATGAAACCGCCTGCCTCGCCGGGCAGATCGATGCCGAGGCTTTGGCCGAGCCCCATGCTGGCCATATAGGCGTGCCAGCGGTTGATGGCGGCATATCTGGAACTGAATTTGCCAGGATGATCTACGAAGTACTTAAATGCTTTGCAGAAGTAGGAGTTGCATGATACGGACAGCGCGCCGCGAAGGGACTGGGGAGATCGGTGCTCATGGCATCCGATATGGATATTGTCCGTCCAAAATCCTTTGTGGCAGGCGTATTGTGTCTCGGCAGACAGTGTCCCGAGCGACAGCAGGGTGAGCGCTTGGGCTGTCTTAAAGGTGGAGCCGGGAGAGTAAGCCATGCCGATGGCCCGATCTGTCGTGTCGGTATAGGTAGAGGAGGATACGAGACAGAGAACCTTGCCTGTCTGAGGCTCCAGAGCGATGATGCTTCCTTGCTTACCCTCGAGCAGACGGCTGGCAAGCGCCTGCAGCGCTGTGTCTATGGTAAGCGGACCGTCAGTAGGCAGGGTCTGGGCGCGCAGCAGGGAGAGGGGCAGGAGTAGTAAGAGGATGAGCGGGAATCGCATGGGAAGGTTAGAACCTTGACTTTGAAAGGCAAAATTACGTAAAAAGTCTGAATAAGTCGCGCATGGCTGATAAAATATCTTTACAGCGGCCAGAAACCAGGAGGCTCCGGCTCAGTCAAAAATTTGCGGGGAATAAAACCTTCTGTGTCGTCCGCTGAATGTCAGTCAGCGGCTTATTCATCGCGCCCATCGCCGGCTTGCAGGCCTACGTCCGTGACGGCCACACCCTGATTGGCGGGCCGGACAAAGGCTAGCGGATGAAATCTCGATCACTCTCCCCACTGGTCCGCTTATGCTCCCTTGTGGATTGATTACTCGCCCAGTGGTCCAGTCAATCTCCTCTCTGCTCTGGCCATCCTCCTTTGTGGCCCGATTGTACGCCCCCGTTATTCCAATTACTCTCCTTGCAGCCTCGGCCGATCCCCCTCGTGTATTGCTCATTAGCCCCCGTTGCCTAATCACTCGCCTCGCTGCTCTAGTTACCTTCCCTTATTATCTCAAGTCCTCTCTTCCTATCCGATCACTTTTCCTCGTTAGCACGGCGTCTCTCTCTGTTGCCCAATCAGTCTTCGCAGCCGTAACACTTTCGCCGGATTCCTTTTTTGTGCTTCGCTGGAAGTCTCGCCGAGAGAGACAAGCTTGCAAATACAAGCAACTATTCTGACCAAGGCTTCACTGGGATATAAATTTTTTATATAAAATATTGAATGGAGATGCCCAGTCTGTCGTCGAACACGAAAAGGAGGGAAATCGCTCAAAATGCCTTTGTAACTCGCTGAAATCCAATGAATTGCAAACAGGATTTGATTTTTTTGTAACTAGCTGGCTATCAGGTGATAACAACTCGCCTTCCAGTTTAAACTAAGTCCGACCTAGTTTAAACTACATCCGACCTTGTCGTGCGACCTAGGCGACTTGTCATCACAACATCGGCACCTGCATCAAGCGGAGATGGAGATTTATTATATAAAAAAACTGATGTGCCGCCTAAGATGCGACGAGTTCCCGAAAGTATTGGGGAACCTTCGGGGTAGGGGCCGCATGTGGACGGTGCCGTTTCTTCGCGTAGTATATTTTTTAAAAGGATGCCGTCAAGGAGGCCGTGCGGTGAGTTAGGACTAGGTAGCACGGTAAGCAAATGAGGCTGGACGGAAGTGGTCCGCTCTCATGGATGCTGCATTGTGCAGGCTTTGCAAAGGAAATCTTGACTTTGCCTGTATGATTATTGTACCTAAAGAATTGCAGCAACGTCGTTTTGCTTCGAGGATAAATTACTTCCAATTCTGCTTGAGAGACGCCTCGAACTCGAAAGACCTCACTTCTTTCTACTGCTAAGCGAAATGCTTGGCGCTACAGATATTCTACTGGGCCAAGTCTCCGTCAAAGTTTTTCTTAAGAGATACACTGGCGGGTGGAGAGGAAGTTGCGGGCATATCCGGAGAGGACGAAACTGTACAAAAAACGGAAGCTGTCCCTGTAGTGGGGCGGCCTCCGATGAGATTATCCGATAGAGGGGGATGGCTACTTGACGAGAACTTTAAAGGACTTCGCCGGCGTGCGCACGATATAGATACCCGGCATACGCATGCCGTACTGGGGCTGCAGACGGCCGCTCATGTCGTAGACAGAGAAGTTGCGTGTACCTCCGACTACGATGTGGCCGTTGAGTACATTGACTGTGACGGGATCCTTAAGCGCCAGGTTTTTGACACCTGTGGGCGTAGCGTTTACGCGCTGGATATACCAAGCATAGCGACTGTCCTGTACGTCATCGAGATAGAGATTTTCAGGATCGTCATCCATGTCTGCAGCACACAGGTAGTGGTTGATGGCATTATTATCGGCGTAGCTGATAAGCACCTGGCCATTGCCGATGAAGGTAACGGTATAGGGCTTTGTCTTGGAGCGGAGTCCGATAACCTGCACGATATCGTAGTCACCCGAAGATACGGCGCTATTTTGCATATAGTTGTGCGACTTGCGGTTGCGTAAGTAGTAGGTGGCTGTATCTGCGGCTACGGCCTTCATCTCCCACTGCTGATACTGGTTGCCTGCGACGGAGTCGGAGATGAGTATCTTGAGGGAGGTGGCAGCTGTGCTGTTGTCTGTCATGCACTTGCCGCTGTATTCAGGCTTGGCACTGTAGATATTGTAGTATATCAACTCGCCGGTAGCAGGATCAGTGACGGAAGCGTAAATCTGCGCTTTGCTCTGGCCAAGGCCGAAGCAGACCAGGATGAGAGTCAGGAGAAAAAACTTGTTTTTCATATATTTTGTTTTTAGGTTTCGGTTTTCTGTGAAATATCGTGTGAGTGTTTAGTATTTTTCGGCATACTTGTAGCGCAGGGTGTCCCAGAGGCTATAGTCATTGCAGAGCAAGGAGATAAGGAGGTAGTCTGCGGATTTGCTGTAGCTGAGGAAGACTTTGCCGTCGGTCGTGGTGTAGGCGGGACTGACAAATGCACGATCGGGAGCATCGGTTCTGAAGTCCAGAGAGGCCTGACGCAGACTCCAGCCGTTGTAGTAGACATCGATCTTGGTGAGACTATTGAGCTGGCTGATAGCGGCCTTGCGGTCATTGGCTGAGGTTTTTTCGTCATAGATTGTCACCATCTGGACGATAAAGTCGGACAGATCGGAGATTGTGCCGCGGTACTGGGCTCCGCTGTAGAGGTCTAGCTCGACATTGGTATAGCCTAGGCGAAGTCCTTGTGGCTGGGCAAATGTGGCGAGTCCCGATGTGGTGAGATGAACTATGGTCTTGTCATCGTCTTCAAGTGTGTAGTCGAGGGTAGATACTTCCCCGGCCTTGACATAAGTGTGGCGCGTAGCGCGGAAGTCGGACCCAATGGTAACGACCTTGGTCTGGTCAAGGCCATTGGAGGCGAGATCGGTGTCGCTGGTGCCGTAGGAGTCAAAAATATTGGTGATGGTGACAGCCATCAGCTGCTCTCCGCCGCGCGTGAGACTGACGGTACACTGAGCGGGCACGGTCACGTAGTTGACAGTATTGGTCACATTGTCTCTGCCGGAGTCATCCCGGCCGTGATTGATGACGGCTTGATTGTAGAGCATGCGGCGCTTGTTGCCTGAGGTGCGAAGCTCGAGTGTGCAGGCTTTGCCTTCGGCGTCCTCAAAGTTGAATTGCATATACGGAGCTGAGACATGCGTCCACCGCTTGGCGGCTTTGTCGTAAGTGAAGATGCCCGTAAAATTGTCGGCATCAAATACGCGCTCGTAAAAATAGGTGATTGTGTCCTCTGTAGCCGATGTGGAGAGTTCAGAAGTGACGATGCGCAGACGCGTGCGGTACCATTCGTCGAGATCGCCATAGGCGATGGACGTAGCGTCCAGATAAACACTGTCAGCATATCGGATAATATCGTGTATCTCCTGTATACGGCTCATGGGCAGGTCGTCGAGTATCTCTTCCTGCAGACGCTGTATCTTGGCCATTTGCTCCTCATAGGTCAAGAGGCGCTCGTTGGTCGAATCGGCCGGGGAAGCATCATGATCATGACTGCACCCCGTCAGGCTAAGGCCCATGACGATGCACAGCATAAGGAGGATGGTTAAGACGAAACGAGACTCTTTCATGAATTTACAGAGGCTATTACGTATTATCGTGGCAAATGTACAAAAACAATTTGACTAACACCTTTTTTAAGGTGAGAAAATTTATGCAAGCTTTTATTCTGTTATAAAATGTCCGTTCATGGTCAGTCCACTTTCTGACTTTCGGAGCGTTGGGCGTGTGCCCATAACGCCAAAGGGCGCTCCTGCTATGGCTACCGTCCGGCCGCCAGTCCGGAGGGTGGCCTCATGTCTCTAATGTCAAGGCTTATCTGGTAGTTGAGGGTACGGCCAACAAGTCGGAGAAACTGTTCCCAGGCGTGGATAGAGCTGCAGTGCACGACAAGCATTGGAGCAACTTTACCTATAATGGGCTGTGGCCTGGACGGTATCCGACTTGGACGAAACGGTAAGCCAAATGGTGGCGACAGTATGGGATTTTCTGTTTATCGATAAAAATTATTCATTTTACTTTGATTGTTTTATATTTTACGATATCTTTGCCGGCGAAAACTAATCAGGATATTTGCTTATGAAAATTCTGGGTATTGATCTCCGCAAGGCTTGGCGCCAACGTCGCAAAGGCGGCGTTTATAGTAATGCCTTTTATACATTGGCCGCAGGCCTGATCACCTTGCTCCTGGCCGTGTGCGAGGTCGTTGGTGTCGTCGTAAATAATTGTCAGACCAGCACTTGGAACGTAGTAGAGCATAGGCAGGATCTCGTCATGTGGACGGTGATTAGTGCATGGGCCGTCCTGATGCTGCTGATTGTGCGCAATGTCTACCGCCGTCGGGTCTTCACTTCAAGCACCGTCACCCTGGCTGCTTGGATAGGCGCCCTGGCAATTGTGCTCCATATCCTGCTGCGTGTCGTATCGGGACAGTCGGCCCCAGCCTCTGATGCCGTTGTGACGGGATACTCGATACTGGGTCTTATCATGCTCCTGCTGGCTAATATCCTGTATATTGGTCTCCACATGCAGGAGGAACAAGATCTTACTGTCTGATTACCGAGCCTATGGACAAGATTATCGTACGTCTGGACGTCATGCTGGCCGAGCGCAAGATGCAGCTAGGGCAGCTGGCTTCCCGCGTGGGGCTTACGCCGGCCAATCTGTCGATTCTCAAGACGGGTAAGGCGCGGGCTATACGCTTCTCTACGCTGCGGGCCCTTTGTCGCGAGCTCCACTGTCAGCCCGGTGACCTGCTCGAGTATCAACCTGATGATGAGCAGGAGCCACAAAAAAGAGTATAACCAAAACATGATATTTAATGGATAGAAGAAGTTTTTTGCAGACAAGTCTCTCCGCGCTCATTCTCTCCCGACTTGGCGGCGACAGAGCCTATGGCGCAACCAAGACCAAGGTGGCTCCAAAGCCTATGGTCACTTGTGAGAATGTGAAGGCAGGTCCTGATGACCTCCAAGTCAGATTTCTCGGCACCGGATCGGCGGGGTGGAAGCCTGGGATGTCCAAAGGGCGTCGCAACAGCAGTATCCTGCTCGATGGCAAGGTACTGGTTGACCTCACGGTCAGCGTGCTCGATATGCTGCCCGAAGGCTGCAAGCCGCAGCATCTAGTCTATACCCACTCTCACCACGACCACTATCAGCCTCTTCAGGCCCTGAAGCTCGGCGTCAAGTATGTGTATGTATCGGAGACTTGGGTTGACCGTGCCAAGAGCGACTTTGAGACTGTCGCCTCCGCAGAGCATCTACCGCTCCCTCACTTTGTCACCATCAGAGTCGGCACGCCTTTCACCGTGGAGGGCCTTACTTTTACGCCCCTGCCAGCCAATCATACCACCAACTACTATGAGGAGCAGGCACATATCTATCTGATTGAAAAAGGTACGACGCCCAGTCATCTCGGCGTGCGTCTGCTCTATGCTACAGATACAGGCGGAATCATGGGCAAGGCGGCCCGTCTCGCCGGCATCGACTCCCATCACAGCGACATTGCCCCTAGACCTATCACAGGCTTCGTCATGGAGTCCACGATGGGGCTCGGGCACGATACAGATTTCCGTATCTTCAATCACTCCACGCCGGATACCGTCGCCCGCATCGCGACCATGCTTACCCAGACCCATCGCTATACTCCGCCTACGGGACAGCCGGTCTACCTCACCCATATCAGCAACAAACTCCACGACGGATTGTCGCAGGACCAACTCAATGAGGCGCTTCCCGCTCCCCTGCGTGCCAGCTATGACGGCTTGGAGGTGACTTTCAGAGCTATGCCCTGATGACAGGGCGCACCATGTACTTGACAAGGCCGGATACTGAGACTATAGTATCCGGCTTTGCTGCGTGACAGACTAAGGCATATACCATATAGAGGAGACTGGCAGATCTGCTCTGCTACTTGAGGATGGCCAGTATAGGGAGGAGGTAAAAGCATTAGCAAACTCGTAGCCTTAAGACCGGATTTAAGCAGAGGTACAAAAGTTTTTTTTGCTGATAATGTGAGATATATCGGATATAATGTCTATCTTTGTACACGCCATATGGCCATAGTGCTCGTGATGGATCCCACCTGTCAGGGTACAATAATTAAAATGTATGTTATGAAGAAGCTATTTCGTATTACCTCTATCCTATTGATGGTTTTCTTGTCGGTCTCTTCGGTCAAGGCCAACTGGAGTGACCCGACGGTAGTCGTATCCGCTCAGCGCTTCCTGCTGGGTAGTACTCTCTCCGTCGACTACTACAACGCCCCCTCCGGCGCCTCGCTCGTCGCTTATCCCCTCAAGGGCAGCGCCATATTGCCTGCCGCCTCTGTCAGCATCGCCTCCACCAAGGGCACGGCCTCGCTGACCATCCCCCAGTCGGCGGGCAGCCACGGATACTATGTCGCCCTGATTACCGGCAGCGGCTCTACGGCCAAGGTGGTGTCCGACCCCGTGCTCATCGTCGCCGATGCCGTGGGCAGCGGATTTGAGATGACAGCCGGCAAGACGGCCTACAGCCGCGGTGAGACCATCTCCATGTCGTTCAAGGGCGCACCCGCCTGCTCCGGCGACGCCATCGCCCTCTATCCGGCTTCCTATACACTTGTGCCCGCCGGCAACTCCGCCTACCAGGCCCCCACGGCGCAGGCCGACGTCAGCGCCTCCACAGGCTCCGTCTCCCTCTCCACGACCGTCAGCGGCTACTACAAGGCCTACTACCTGCTTGAGGACCGGCCGGCCACGGTCTTCGGCCAGCAGGACCTGCTCGTCGGCACGCCCATGACCATCCGTGCCACCGCTTCCAAGTATACACCCGAGCAGAACGTGGAGATTACCTACTCGGGCGCCAGCAAGGTGTACCCCGACTGGATCGGTATCTACAAGACCACTGACGTCGTCACCACCACGCCGCCCCTGTACAAGGTGAGCCTGCTGGGTCACTCCTCGGGCACAGCCGTCATTCCCGCCGGCACGCTCGATGTGGGCACGTACAAGGTGGCCGGCTTTTACAACAACTCCACCTCCGCCAGCTCGGCGTACATCCGCGTGCGCATCGCCGCAGGTGACAACGACCTCGCGCTCTCCAATGACAGCGTGGAGACCTACTACACCATAGCCAGCCCTACCGACGGGCTCGTGATGGCTGCCGACGCAGGCAACACCGCCGCGGCCAAGAGCATGAAGCTCGCGACGGCCGCCGAGGGGGACTATACCCAGCAGTGGAAGCTCGTAAAGCGTGAGGACGGCAAGCTCGACATCATCAACCGCTCCACGGGAGACTATCTCCTGACTACGTCGACGGCGTCGGGCAACTTCAATTTCACCAAGATCGGTACGCCGGGTACCAACAACGGCTGGAGATACACGCTTCTGGATGCCGACAAGGGCTACTACGCCCTCTATTCGACCGAGGAGGACGGCATACAGCGCTACCTGGCCAATGCGACCATGGGCAGCGCGGCCGAGAGACTCGACCTCAAGAACAATACCCACCTCTACTGGACCTTCACGCCCGCGGAGACCGTCGTGACGGGCATCGGGGGCGTACGCGGTTCCGGCATCGCTATCACCGTCAGCCAGGGCGTGATCCGTGTCAACGGCAGCCAGGACTATACGCTGTGGGATGCCGCCGGCGTACAGATGCCCCGCGACCGGCGCCTGCAGGCAGGCGTCTACCTACTCCGTTGGACCGACGGGCGCACGGCCAAGGTCCGCGTGAGATAGTCACGGCGGTAGCCTGCATATTATAACAGAAACAGAAGAATCAACAATACCAAAGCGATGAAACTCAACAAGCTTATCTCCATATCCCTACTGGCGGCACTGTCGGTGACGGGCGCCATGGCGCAGGACCACTACCTCACCTCCGTAGCCGCCTATACTGACTCCTACCTGTCGCTCGAGGACGGCAGCGAGACTGTCTACCTGCCCGCCGCGGCCAGCACGCCGGTGCTCAAGCTCAAGACCAATCTGGAGGTCTCCGTCAGCTCGCGTCCGTCATGGGCTCGCGTCACGGTCGACGGCAACACGCAGCTCAGTCTTACTGTCAAGGCCAACACGTCCGCATCAAGCCGCAGGGGCACCGTCACGCTCAAGGCCAAGGACGGCAAGTCCCTCAGCGTGACGCTGCTGCAATACGGCCAGACGGCCACGCTGGCTACCAGCAAGACGGCGGTCGCCTTCTACGGCGACAGGCACAGCGACAGCCTCACGATATGGTCCAATGTTGCCTACACGCTATCCGTGCCCGACTGGGTCAAGATGGCCGACGAGGGAGGCGGCAAGTACACCTTCAGCGCCGACAAGATATATGACCGGCAGAAGGTCACGGGCAGCATCCTTATCAAGGACTCCCTGGGCAACGTGCTCAAGACCGTGACGGCCACCAACTACTACGCTGACTCCTACTGGTTTGACAAGCCCAATTTTGCCGTGATCTCCGACATACACATCGGCACCAACGACGGAGACAATCAGACCTACCGTGCCCGCTACCGTCGCTGGCTCAAGACCATGGGCCTCCATGATCCGCAGATACGCCATCTCTTCATCATCGGGGACTTGGCCAACAACTGCCTGGCCTGGCAGTATGACACGATTGTCAAGATCTTTAATGACCCCAACCTCATCCCGCAGGACATCAAGGTGACCTTTATCCGCGGCAACCACGACAACTTCCGCTCTGACGGCGCCTCGCTCTTCACCAGTAAGATCGGACAGCCCTACAATCAGTACCAGGAAATCGACGGTTACCCCTTCATCTCCATAGGATGCACCTCATCGCAATACCGTTACCACGGCTACTCCTCGGAGACGCCCTGCTACGACGCAGCTACGATGCAGTTTCTCAGCGAGTCGCTTGCCGA